>OLOS01000526.1_pt1 | contig 39759 bp, 36 predicted proteins | sample 1672631 | NCBI WGS metagenome assembly OLOS01 (sample SAMEA3136707, study PRJEB25190) | human gut metagenome | biome: human gut; feature: human-associated habitat; material: faeces | place: Austria | collected 2013 | reverse complement strand
GCCGATACCAAACGCGGCCTTTTGCTTTGTTGTCAGTTCCATGCTGTATTCTCCTTTCCGGTGACGGAAAATGTTACGGTGACAGGCTCACATTGCGGGGCGGCCACGGTCAGGCTGGCCGTGCCGGTCTGGCCTATCGTGCGGATGTAGGTGCCGCCCATGCCGCCCTCCGCCGTGGCGATGGATGGGCCGACGAGCGCCGCCGCGCCGCTTGCGGCAAATTGCAGCGGCAGCTGGGCGTAGACGGCGGGGCTGCCGTTCTCGTCCAGAATGCGCACCCGCACAGCAGCCATGTCGTAGGTGTCGCCCTCACGCAAGGCGTGGGCTGACGGGGTGACCTCCAGATGCAGCTTGCGGCTGGGGCAGAGCGTCACACTTTTTACTACCGTATCGCCGTTTTTGGCGTCAAACCGCCAGCGGGTGGCCGCGCCGCCCCAGTTGCCCACATACTTGCCGTACAGCTTTACGCCGTCGTCAAAGCTCATTTTGTAGCGAACCATACACCACGCCAGCCTGAACTTGTAGCGCAGCGGCAGCCCGGCCAGGCCGTATTTGCCCGCTGCCAGCAGGCAGTCGCGCAGCGTGTCGGCCTTTGCCTTGTCGAAACGCTCCTGCGTTTCCAGCAGCTCGCCAATCGTGTCATCCACAGCCAGTGGTGGGTGCGGCAGGGCCGTCCAGCCGCTCTTGTGCAAAGTTGTCACAAATACGTCATTTTTGTAGAGGTCCACCCGCTCGGCGTTCGTGAACACATACACCGTACCCAACTGCCCGGCCGGGGAATCGCCAATGTCCATCGTTGAGCTGACGATCAAAATCGGTTTGCCCCCGCCTTGGGAGGCATAGACGGCGGCGGCCAGTTTCGGGTTGCGGAAGCTGTCCAGCACGCCGTGGTAGCAGATGCGGTCACCGGAGCCAAAATCCTTGTGGGTGGCGTAGTCGAACATGCACCAGCCGAAGCAGCCCGCATGTTCGCCGTCGGCGTAGGCGGCGTTCAGTACCCTCGCATGGCGCAGCGCGTGTTCCTGGCGGTGGGGCGCATCGTCAAAAGGCTTTGTGGGGTACATATGGCCGTTGCACTCCGAAATCAGGAGCGCTTTGCCCATATCGGGGGTCACGTCCTTTTTGCGCTTGGCCCCGGCGTTCATGCCGTTGTGGGAGAAATCGTTGTAGGCGTAGACGTCCTCTAACAAATGGCTTTTTTCCAGGTACCGCACACCGGAGGTTGCGCGGCTCGGGTCAAGCTCATGCGCAATTTTATTCGTTCGTTTGTAAAATTCATCGTCGTCCACACTCTCATTGATGCGCACGCCCCACAAGATAATGCTGGGGTGGCTGCGGTTTTGCAGGATCATCTCTCGCAGCATTTCGCAGGCGCGGTCCTTCCATGCGGCGTCGCCGATGTGCTGCCAGCCGGGCAGCTCGGTAAAGACAAGCAGTCCCAGCTTGTCACATTCGTCCAGAAAGTGCTGGCTCTGCGGGTAATGACTGGTGCGGACGGCGTTGCAGTGCAACTCGTTTTTCAAAATGCGAGCATCGTTGCGCTGCAAGCTCTCCGGCGCGGCGTAGCCGATGTAAGGGTAGCTCTGGTGGCGGTTGAGTCCGCGCAGGAACGTCTTTTTCCCATTTAAATAAAATCCGTCCGCCTTAAATTCTGCCGTGCGGAAGCCGAATGTCGTCTCACGGCAGTCCAGTACCTGCCCGGCTGCGTCCAGAAGTTCAGCGCGGCAGGTGTACAGGTTCGGGTGGTCGGTATCCCAGGGCTTGGCGTCGGGCAGAGTCAGCGTGCATTCTGCTTTTTCGGCGGCGGACAACTGTTGGCCCACAAGTACCGCGCCGTCCGGAGCGCAGAGGCTCACCCGCAGCACGGCAGCCTTTTCCGGAGCATCAGTAGTTACGGAGACAGCGGCCTCTGTCAGCGTCGGCGTGTGCACAAACAGGTCGGTCACGCAGGTGGCGGCGGTAGTTTCGAGCCAGACCTCGCGGTAGAGTCCGCCGTAGGTCAGGTAGTCGATGACGAAGCCGAAGGGCGGCAGGGCCGGGTCTTCCCGCGTGTCCAGCCGCACGGCCAGCAGATTTTCTGCGTCACGATGCACAAAATTTGTAATTTCCAGTGCAAACGCCGTGTAGCCACCCAAATGTTCCCCCACGAGCTGGCCGTTCAGGTAGACGGCAGCCTGGTGGGCCGCGCCGTCAAACCGCAAAAACAGCCGCGGCGCGTCCGGCAAGGTCAGCGTGCGGCGGTAGCCGCAGACCATCTCATAGTCTGCGGGGTCTGCGTAGTGAAGCGGCAGTTCGCGGCAGGTATGGGGCAGACGCACAGCCTGGCATGGCACGGGTGCGCCGGTGCAAAAGGCATCGCTCCAGATCTCGGTAAATTCCCAATTATTGCAAAGGCTGTATTTCATCGTACCGCGATTCCCTCCCATAAAATTGCAACCATTTCGTCGAGCGCTTGCGTGTAGGTTATCCCCTGTTGTTCCAGTGTGCGATCCGCGAGGAAATCCTCAATGGAGGCCGAGATCATCCGCTGTAAAATCGGCAGCGACACCCGGCGCAGCACACCTTGTTCCATGCCCTGTTTCAGCAGGGCCAGCGTCGGTTCCCAGCCGTTTTCCAGATGCTCCCGCACACGGGCGGCGACGGCGGGGTACCTTTCATCCAGCAAAGTCATCTGCTGCAAGTCCAGCGCGGTGTACTCCTCCGGCAGGGCGATGATGACAGCCCGCAGCTTGTCGGTCAGCGTGCTGGGGCCGTCGATGATGCTTTGCTTGCGGGCATGGATGTGCACAAAGGCGTCGTCCACCATGTCCAAAAGCAGCGCTTCCTTGGATGGATAGACCGTGTAGATTGTCTTTTTGCTGATGTGGATGGCTTCGGCGGCCTGCTGCATCGTGAAGCGCAGCCCCTCGCGCCGGAAAAGCGCCATACCTGCCGCCCGGAGTTTTACGCACAATTCGTTGTGTTCATCCATGCTTTCACCTCGCGGAAACTCAAATTATCTTTTCGGTTTCCATTGTAGTGCGAAAACCCTGCTTATTCAAGGGGTTTCCTGTAAGTTCTCTCTTTTCGCTAAGGATGAGCAATTTTTTTCGTCACTTCGCCGAAGGAAAACAGTTTCAGTTTTGGGAATTTCCCCGCGTAAATATCACAGAATATTCCGATTTCGGAATTTTGTTGACGTATGCCGCCAAAAATTCTACAATGAGTACAACATCCGGGAGGTGTACGCCGTGGTTTTGCGCAAAGAGTATACTCCTACTTCCAGGTCACTGCCGACATGACCGCCGAGGAAACTTTCGCCCGCGAAATCGTACCCTTGCGCAATATCCGGGATAACTATGAGAAAATCATTATGACACTGGACAAAGTGACCCTTGGCAACTATGACGGAATCCGGGTCATCCACTTGCCGGATTGGCTGCCGACACAGTAAAATTATTTTTCCATTACAAAAAGCCGCTTTCCCTCATTTGCAGTGCAAATAAGGGAAAGCGGCTTTGCTTTTAGGATTTGGGGGCTTACTTTTTCAGCACCACACACTCATAGGGGCGCAGGGTGGCGGCAGATTCAGGGTAGTTCCCCAGCAGTTCTTCGGCGGCGGTCCAGCCGTCGGGCAGGGGCTTTGCAATTTCCCATGCCCGCAGGTTACAGAGCACCAGCAGTTCCGTCTCACCGTCGTACCGGCGGTAGGCCAACAGATCTGCGTTATCGGGGTACAAAAATTCGATTCTGCCCGCGCTGATGGCCGGCATTTGCTTGCGCAGGGACACCAATTTTTTGTAAAAGCTGCGGATGGAATCCGGGTCGTCCATCTGGGCAGCGGCGTTGATGGCCTTGTAGTTGTCGGCGACGCCGATCCACGGGGTACCGGTGGTAAACCCGGCGTTCTCGCTCGCGTCCCACTGCATCGGGGTGCGGCTGTCGTCGCGGCTGCGCTGGGCGATAATGTCCAGCGTCTCGGCCTCGGTCTTGCCCTGCTCCCGCAGGATCCTATAGTAGTTGAGGCTCTCGATGTCGCGGTACTGCTCGATTTTCGTGAAGTGCGGGTTCGTCATGCCCAGCTCCTCACCCTGATAAATGTACGGTGTGCCGCGCATAAAGTGGATGGCCACCGCCAGCATCTCGGCGCTTTCCTTCCAGTAGGTCGTGTCGCTGCCAAAGCGGCTGACCGCACGGGGCTGGTCGTGGTTGCACCAGAACAGCGCATTCCAGCCGCCGTGGGCCTGCATCCCCTCCTGCCAGGTCTGGAACAGTTTCTTCATGGCGAGGTAATCAGGCTCCATCAATTCCCACTTTTGCCCGTCCTTGTAGTCGACCTTCAGGTGGTGGAAATTGAAGCACATCGTCAGCTCGTGATTGCCCTCAGCAGTGTAGCCGATGCAGTTTTCCAGCGTGGTGGAGGACATCTCCCCCACCGTGATCATGCCGTCGATGCCGCCCGCGGCGACCAGCTCCTTCAGGTACTTGTGGACGTTGCGGCCATCGGTGTAGAAGCGGCGGCCGTCGCCCTCGTAGTCATTCTCGTAAAATTTGGGCTTGGAAATGACGTTGATGACGTCGAAACGGAAACCCTTGATGCCCTTCGCCTTCCAGAATCGCAGGATGTCGGCCATTTCCTCCCGCACGGCGGGGTTCTCCCAGTTCAGGTCGGCTTGCATGACGTCGTAAAGATGCAGATACCATTTGCCAAGGCACGGCACGTATTCCCACGCGGGGCCGCCGAATTTCGACACCCAGTTCGTCGGGTAGCAGTCGGGCGTGCCATCCTTGAAGATGTAATAGTCCTGATACTTTTTGTCGCCCGCCAGTGCTTTTTTGAACCACTCATGCTCGGTGGAGGTGTGGTTGAACACCATGTCCAGCATCAGGCCGATGCCGCGCCTGTCCGCCTCGCGGATAAGCTCCTCCAGATCCTCCATCGTGCCGTAGCGCGGGTCAACGGCGCGGTAGTCAGCCACATCGTAGCCGTTGTCGCGCTGAGGCGAGGGGAAGAACGGCGTCAGCCAGAGATAGTCAACGCCCAGGTCGGCGAGGTAGTCCAGTTTCGCGGTGACGCCCTTCAAATCACCGAAGCCGTCGCCGTTCGAGTCCATGAAGGATTTCGGGTAAATTTGGTAGACAACTTTATCTTTAAAATCATTCATGGTACACACCTCACAAAATCAGGCAATGCCTTTCTTTTTGCCGACGCTGACGGTCAGCACAAAGGGCACAACGATGGCAATGACCATGCACAGCGCAAAGCTGAGCATATAGGCAGGCTGGATGGACAGAATGCCGGGGAGGCCGCCGACGCCGATGGCGTTGGCCGTGGTGGAAGTAGCCACGCAGACAGCTGCCGCGATGGCCGAGCCGATCATGCCGCAGATGAACGGGAAGTGGAATTTCAGGTTGACGCCGAACATAGCGGGCTCGGTAACGCCAAGGTAGCAGGAGATGCAGGCGGGCACGTTGACCTCCTGAGCGTCAGCATTTTTGCGCTGCAGATAGATCATACCGAGGACGGCGGAGCCCTGCGCAATGTTGGACAGCGCGATCATCGGCCACAGCATCGTGCCGCCGAAGTCGGCAATCAGCTGCATATCAATGGCGTTAGACATGTGGTGCAGGCCGGTGATGACGAGCGGGGCGTAGACAAAGCCGAAGATAGCACCAAAGATGACGCGGAAGGAGCCGGAAATGCCAGCGTAGACAACATCAGAGATGACGGAGCCGATCTTCCAGCCGATGGGTCCAAGGATGGTATGAGCGACGATGACGGACAGGACCAGCGAGCAGAACGGTACAACGATCATCGAGATGACCGGCGGGCAGATCTTGCGGAAGAATTTTTCCAGATACACCAGCGTGAACGCGGCCAGCATGGCGGGAATGACCTGTGCCTGATAGCCGATCATGTTGATGGTGAAGAAGCCGAAATCCCACTTGGGGATATCTGCCGCTGCTGTGGATGCGACAGCGTAGGCGTTCAGCAGCTGGCCGGAAACAAGCGTCAGGCCGAGGACGATGCCCAGGCTCTGGGTCGTGCCCATCTTTTTGGTGACGGACCAGCAGATGCAGACCGGCAGCATGTGGAAAACGGCCTCGCCGATCAGCCAGAGGAAGCTGTCCACGCCCGACCAGAACTGGCTGATATCGCACAAGGTCTGCGTGCCGTTATTGAAGAAATAGATGCTGTCGATGCAGTTGCGGAAGCCCAAAATCAGACCGCCCGTAATGATGGCAGGGATCAGCGGGGCGAAGACCTCGGCCAGCACGCTCATAACTTTTTGCAGGGCGTTCTGGTTCTGCTTGGCCGCGCTCTTGACAGCGTCCTTGGAGACACCGTCGATGCCGGAGACCGCGATGAAATCATTGTAGAAATCATTGACCGTGTTGCCGATGATGACTTGGAACTGGCCTGCCTGCGTGAAGGTGCCCTTGGCGGATTTCAGTGCCTCGATCTTGGCAACGTCCGCCTTGGCGGGATCGTTGAGGACAAAGCGCATACGCGATACGCAGTGGGATACCGCCGCAATGTTCTCTTTGCCGCCAACGTACTCAAGCAGCTGCCGCGCGTCCTGTTCGTATTTACCCATGATGTTTTCCTCCTTTTGCCCGGTAGAGCGGGCATCTTTGAACTTGTTCATACAAGTTCCGCTTACAGCCACAGAATACCAGACTTGTTCATACAAGTCAATATGCTTTTGCAAAAAAGCATTGCAGAATGCCTATTTTCGGCACTGCTCACAAGTTGCCCACTTGAAATTTAGCCGAAAAGACGGTATACTAAAGTAAATGTTTGAACAAGCTGCGAGGTACACACCATGCCAAAGGCAAAATATGAGGGCATTTATCACAGCATCCAAAAACGCATCGAGGCGCAGGATTACCCCTATCAATCGCTGCTGCCCAGCGAGAATACCTTAATAGAGGAATACGCCTGCGCCCGCAACACAGTTCGACGCGCATTGGCGGAGCTGGTAGCCGACGGCTATGTGCAGACCATGCAGGGGCGCGGCGTGCGGGTCATCTACCAGCCGGTGGGCAAAACGACGTTTACCATCGGCGGCATCGAGACGTTTCAAGAAACCGCCCGCCGCAACCATCTGCACGCTGTGACGAAGGTCACGAAGTTTGAGACTGTCATCGCCGATGAGTGCTTTGCCGCCAAGAGCGGTTTCTCGGTTGGGGATGAGCTATGGAGTATTGAACGCGTGCGGTATCTCGACGGCAAAGCGCTGATTCTCGATGTCAACTACTTTTTAAAGGAGTTTGTCCCCGGCCTGACGCCGGAAATTGCCGCAAACTCTATCTACGAATATATTGAGAACACACTGGGAATGCAGATCATCACCAGCAAGCGCCGCATGACGGTGGAACACGCCACCGCCCGCGACGAAAAGCTGCTGGACATGGGCACCTATGGCTGCGTGGCCGTCGTCGTGAACCAGACTTTCAACGCCGCCGGTCTGCTGTTTGAGTACACCCAGTCCCGCCACCAACCGGACTATTTCTGCTTTCAGGACATTGCCACGCGGAAAAAGTGATGACTGTCTGCTTGTTTTCCCCGTAACGACCGTATCGACGTTATTTGCAAAACCGGGCGACTATGTAAAAATGACACCTGCATAAAATTCACCCCCTGCCGTTTCCGGCAAGGGGAGTCTTATGTCAGTTTACAGCACCTTTGCCCCATTGGCGGTCAGCTTGAAGGTCGCGTTCAGCAGTTCCGCCGCGCCGCGGCACATCAGCATGCGCCCCAAAAATATCTCAAAGTATTCGTACATCGAGCATATCCCTGTATCAAGTTGCAAATTCAGCGATATAACGCGCTTATCTGTGTTGATTTTCAGTGTCTGGTCGGTGACGGCGTAGTTGACCCGGTCGTGAATGTCAAACGCAGCCTTGGGCTTCTGGCGTACCCGGCTGCGGCGGACGTCGGTCTTGTCGGCGATGATGAGTGCCGCCGAGATTGCGTCCACCGCGCCGCCCGTCGATTCATCGTGGTTGGCGATGGCCGAGACGATCGTGATGCGGTCTTGCGCAGAAAGATCGCTGCCACGCAAAATTTCATTAGCAAGCAGGCTGCCGTACTCAGCATGGTGGGCTCGGTTGACGGCGTTGCCGATATCGTGCATATATCCTGCGATTTTTGCCAACTCAATGTCATGGGCATCGTAGCCGAACTTTTTCAAAATATGCCCGGCTGTGTCGGCCACATGGATGCAGTGCGCCTGCGAGTGGTCGGTAAACCCCAGCAGCCCCAGGTTTTTGTTGCCTTTGTCCAGCAGGGCGTTCACTTCCTCGTTGGCGCGTATCTCTTTGTAGGTCATAGTAGTTCAACTCCAAAATTTGTAGTGCAGGGCAGCGGCCCAATGTATACCACCATACGCGCTTTTGCGTCAAAATACAACATACCTGCGGTAAAAGCTGTGTAAAATTTATGTGCAGGGGCGTTGCCCGCTGTGTCTGCTTCAGATCCTCTCGTCCTTGATTTCCTTTGCGGTGATGTCCACCAGTTCCCTACAACGCTTTTTCTTGTTGCCGAAGGTGCCGCCCTTGGGAGGCAGATTGCGCTTTTCGGTACACTTGCCATAGCCGATGAACTTTTCAAACATTCCCTTGGTCAGCAAGGCTTGTTTATCTGGTTAGGACAATCATACCACTTCTCCCCTATCATTTGAAAAACGCTCCAAAATCCTTGTTGAATCGGCCAAATTTGCCGTGTTGTATTTGTATAAGCTGCCACTTTTCTGTATAAAAATGTTTGCATTCTTCCCAAAAATTTGCTATTATAAAAATAAACGAGTAGCGTAACTGCGTAAATCCAGTTTCCGCTGCTCGTTTATTTTTTTGTATTTTTTAGGAGGAACCTATGGAAAAACAATCTCAAAACCCGATGGCGGTGGAGCCGATCCCCCGCTTGATGGCGCGCATCGGCACACCTATCGTACTTTCTATGATCTTACAGGCTGCGTACAATGTTGTGGACTCTGCCTATCTGGCTCGCATGGCTGACGGCGGCGAAGCTGCACTGACTGCGCTGAGCTTAGCGTTCCCGGTGCAACTGTTCATGGTGGCGGTATCCATCGGTACGGGCGTCGGCACAAACGCCCTGCTGGCCCGGCTGCTGGGGCAGGGCGACCGCGAACAGGCCAACCGCACCGTTGGCAACGCGCAGTTTATCGCGCTGTGCATCACGGTCGTGTTCATGCTGTTTGCGGCGGTGGGCGTGCGGCCCTATGTATATTCCCAGAGCGCAGGCGGCAGCATCGGGCGGGATATTCTAGAATCCGCCATCGCCTATCTGCACATATGCTGCGGCGTGCCTGTGGGCATTGTGATGTTCTCGGTGTACGAAAAAGTCTTGCAGGCCACCGGGCGATCGCTGTACTCCACCATCGCCCAAATCACCGGCGCAGTCGTCAATATCGTGGTAGATCCCGTTTTGATTTACGGCATATTCGGCCTGCCCGCCATGGGGGTGCGCGGTGCCGCGTGGGCCACAGTGCTGGGCCAGCTCGTCTCCATGGGACTGGGGCTTCTCTTCCACCTGCATTTTAATAAGGAAATCTCCAACAGCTTCCGTTACTGGCGGCCATCGCGGTCTGCCATCCTGCGCATTTACGCCATCGGTCTGCCCGCCATCATTTCCCAGGCGCTGCTGACCGTTATGACCTACGCGCTCAATTTGATTTTGGCCGCTATCCCGCAGGTGGGCCAGAACGCCGTGACCGTGTACGGCCTGTATTACAAAATCCAGCAGCTTATCATTTTCGCGGCGTTCGGTGTGCGCGACGCAATTACGCCCATTGTATCGTTTAATTTTGGCATGCGCAGCCGCACCCGCGTACAGCAGGGCATCCACTGGGGCTTGGGGTATACCACTGCGCTGATGCTACTAGGCTGCCTTGGAGTGGAACTGTTCGCCCAGCCGCTGGCAGGGCTATTCTCACTCTCCGGCACGACCCATGAAATGTGCGTGTCCTGTATGCGCACGGTGTCTTTAGGATTTTTGTTTGCCGGGCTTTGTATTGCATTCCAAGGTGTTTTTCAAGCGCTGGGGCGCGGCGTAGAATCGCTGATTATCTCGGTATGCCGTCAGGTTTTGTTTGTACTGCCGCCGGTCTGGGCATTGTCGCAGCTCATCGCAGGCCCGGAGAATGTCGCCATCGTCTGGTGGCCGCTGGCGCTCGGCGAAGCTGCCACACTGGCGGTGGCCTTGGTGCTGTACTTCATGAATGGGCGGAAACTGGTGCGCGGTTTATAAATCACGCCGATTTCAAAACGCAATAAACGCCGCACTGCAAAGCAGCAGGCAAGTACGGAACAATCCAGTTAAGGTTTGCGTTTCGTTCGATGTATCGGCAAATACAATCGTACTGCCGCTGTCTGTGTCCAGCCGCAGGAAACGCAAGTGGCTGTCCGTCAACACGCCGTTCTGCCGGCCGCTGTCCACGGCTTCCTCCGCCGCCTGCTGCAAAAATTCGGTGTCGGACAAATCATAGTAGCCGCCGCCTGCGGGCTCGATCGTGCCGTCCTCGCCCACCGACAGCACAAAATATGGCAGCCGCACGCCATCGAATTCCTCGCCCGATGCAGGAACTTGGATGGGGTTCAGCGCGATATGGCGCATCATGTCCAGGCTTTCGCGCTCCAGCGTGGCGCGGGTCAACCCCAGCACCGCCGCCATGACACAGGCTAGAATCACCGTGACAAACGCCATGATGATGGCTACCAGCTTGACGCGCAGTTTCCGTATCATGCGCCGACCTCCAAGTGGTACCCCACACGGCGCACCGATTTGATGCGCACATTGGAGCCAAGGCTCTTGAGCTTTTTGCGCAGGAAGCCAATGCACACTTCTACGTTGTTTTCTACGGCATCAGAGTCGAAGCCCCACGCATAGGTCAGGATGGTTTCCTTCGGGGTGTTGTTCTCCCCTGCCTGCATCAAAAGGCGCATCACATCCAGTATCAGCAAGTCATATATGCCGGTTTCGGCATACTCTGCCCCGCTTATGCCGTCGTAGGCAGTCTCCACGGTAAAGCCCTTGCGTTCCAGCAGCGTTTTTAAGGATTCCGCCAGCAGGCGCTCATCCTCAACAATCAGTACGCGCATGTATCAGCACCTCATTTCCTGCCGTTATTGTACCGCACGAAACTGAAAAGACGCGGAAAATTTGGTGTGAAATGTGTGGAAATGCAGGTGCGCGAAATTACAGGTACTTGACCGTCTCTTCCAGCGGTTTGCGGGAGGTGTGGTTGGGCAGTGGGGCAAAGCCTTCTGCGGCAAAGCCGAGATCCAGCAGCATCAGGACCTGCTCATTTTCCGGCAGGTCAAAGGCTTTGGCGACAGCGGCAGGGTCAAAAAAGTTCAGCCAGCAGCTGTCCACGCCCGTGTTCGTCGCGGCCAGCATCATGTGGGTGGCGACGATGGACGCATCCTCCACACCGGAATTGGCTTCCTCACCCGGGTAGACAAACACGCTGTTTTTGTCAAAGGCAACCACCAAAACCGTGGGCGCACCGTAGCGGCAGGGAGTCAGCTCGTCAATCTTAGCCAGCCCTTCCGCGGACTGCACAACGTAAATACGCTGGCCCTGCAGGTTTTTAGCAGTCGGCGCAAGGCGGCCCGCCTGCAGAACAGCGTCCAGCTGTTCTGCCGAAATCTGCTTTCCATCGTACTTTTTGCAAGAATAACGATTTTTTACAACCTCGGTAAATTCCATGATAAATCCTCCTTGAAATTTTTGCTTTTACAGCCCTATTATAATGCACCGTGCGGCAAATGAAAAGCCCCCCAGATGCACGGTGCGGCGGTATTCTAGCGTCGCTACGCCGTATTTTTCACGGAACACCTTTGCGAATTTGCTCTGGTTTGCATAGCCTACCTGCGCGGCGATCTCGGCGACGGACAGGCGTAGTCCCTTTGCCTCCATGACGGAGGCCGACTGCACTGCACGGCCAGATGCTTACCGCCAAAGACCGTCTGAACCACTGCTCGCTTGTCATGCAGGACGCGAACCAATACCCTCTTGACGTACCCAGCACGAAGAAACTGCGCACCTACTTTTTGCCGGGGTTGAACTGAACCGGTCAACTTCTTCTTACAAAGATTATATTTTGCGTAGAACTTCGGCCGTATTTGTACCAAGTTCTATGCAAAGGCCATGAGCAGCTGTGTACACCTCCGGGTCTCATTCCTTCTTCTCGTTCTTGGTAGCGAAATATGCCGTGATATCCTTATAGGAGATTTTTTGCATGAAAAAAACTCTGTTTACTCTATGGCTATTTTGCAGGTACCAGCGACATGGACGCTATACCGATTCCTGCCATCAGCGAAAATATCTCTACAGCGAGAGCGCAGCGCTTTTATAAAACGGAAGTTTTTGCTGTAAATAAGTACCCAATTTGCGCCGCATCATATACAATATGTATTTTTATTTGTATATATTACGTTTCGGTTTGCTTTTGCAAAAAAGCCGGGTTATTTCACCCGGCTTTTTTGCGCGAAAGAATCTTCTTTATGGCCACTTCCCTGCTGCACCCAGCTTGCGGCACGCAGGATTATTGAGCAGCATCCCTACAATAACATACCGATATGACTTTACATGACCATTTTGCACGGTTTTCCATGCACCCCGCCGCAACACGATCTCGTTCATCACCTCATGCTGCTCCTTCGTAAAGTAGAGCGAGATTTGCGGGAACACGGTGTTGTCCTCTTTGGTGGACATATTGTCATCAACTGCAGCATCGGAAGGAAAAATATAATATTGATCTCGACTTTTGGCTATCTCCTCACGGTGCTGTTCGTATTCATCCTCGCCCTCTACCACACAATGTTCTGCGCCTACTGCAAGAACTTTGCCTAGTTCCTCTTGAAGCAAGCGGTTGGTAAGGGTTCCGACTCGAATATCTTCCACAGCCGCGCGGCCTTCCAAGACCTCCCGCAAGCGTTGGCCCACCCGCATATTGATTTTTACTTTTTCATCTTTCATAATACTTGGTTTTTACCGCTCTTAATGCTGTTCTTCAATCATCTGGCGCAGTCTGGTTGCTTTTTCAATCAGATCATCCAGCGCTTCAATATCCTGCAGACGAGCCTCTCGCGTCATATCTTTCAGCCCCTTTTGGTAGCTGCGGCTTTCGATTTTTCGGCCGATTTTTTCCGCTACTGCTTTCACATTCTTCTGTACAAAAGTCTTTCCTTCTGCACTTGCGTTGGTTTCTTTCCGTTTCAGAGTTTCCTCTTTTTTTATCTCGGCAACAGCCTCATTGCCGGAGATTAAGGCCGCCTCATAGGCTTCGCTCATAGCCAACAGCTCTGCGTAGCCTTTTTCAAACTTTGCGCAGGCCGCATCAATTTTTGCATCCGTATCACGCATATACTTTTCCAGAAGCGAATCTTTCAAATCTTCTAGGAAGGCATTATGGATGTCGTCGCGTTTTTCTTCCAAGTGCGATTTCGGCGTATTGGCTCTTTCCTCGCCATGGCAGTCGATTTTCAACAACTTTTTATACTGTTCCGCAATTTTCTGCTGTTGCTCTGGTGTAAAGCGAACATAAATTTCGCATTCACTGCGCCCCAGCAGCCTCTGGTCAAGCATTTGGAGTAAATCTCTATTTAAATCGTTTTCGATGCGCAGATCTTTATTCAAGGTCTTGGTTTTATCGGGCGCAATTTCTTTCGTAAAACGCTTAGCTTCTGCCTCCGTCATATTATAGGGTGCTTGCTGTAAACATTTAACAAACTCCCCTACTACTTTTCGGCGGATGCTTTCGTCGGAAAAACCTCCACGCACTTGCAGATTGGCACTGTAAAGAAGAGCTTTTTTCTGAGTTTCATTCATCCGCGTTGTGATAACACGGCAGCCCTTAATTGTTTTATAGGTAAACTTTCCTCTTTCATACAGCTTCTTGATGGCCTTATATCTGCGTTCGCCGGAAAGGAGCATATAGGCCCGCTTTTCTCCCCTACCCTCGGCATTTTTTTCCGTTACTTCAAAGACCACGAGATTGTGCAGCAAGCCATTCTTTTCAATATCATAGGCCAGGTTGTTGATATCCTCTTCCGTGTCATTTTCAACAAAGATTGCATTATCGGGGTTCAAGCGGATATCATCAATGCAGATGTCCATAATTTTGGAATCAACACCATTTTCCAGCAAGCCGGTCTTTCCTGCAGCATCATTGTCGTTTCCTTTTCGCACAGCTTCTCGCGAGGGGGCATCCATAGACACGAGTTTTCTTTTGGGAGCCGTTTTCATAGCCATTTTACTTTCCCTCGCTTTCCGCCAAGATTTGCTTCAATTCTTTCCACGCAGCAACATAAGACTTTGCGGTGGGCTGCGTCTTTGCATATTCGACAACCGGCATACCGGCCATTTCGCTTGCTTCGACCGCTTTACCAAAACGAATCTGCGCACGGAAAACCGCATTGCCTAAAACGCGAAGATAATTTTCCCTCGTAATATTGAATGCCTGACTCTGTTGAACCATTGTCTGAATCAGGCCAACACCTTTTTGTGCCGCAATTCCCTGCTCCCGCAGCTGGTTACAGTATGTATAGGTGCGGAACGCCGAATCCACCGCGTAGCTGCCACTTTTGGCAGGTATCAAAATGTAATCCGCGGCCAGCAGCGAGCTGGTAACCAGCAAACTATCCCTGCTAGGCTGCGTATCGATAAATATGTAATCGTAATCATCCTGCACAAGGCTTACGAAATATTTAAGGATTTGCGTTTCGTATTCCAGATTCTCCACGTTATCCATTTTACCTTGTTTCATTGCATCAATCAGTTCTTTTGCTTTTGTATTGATTTTTGGTGTTTCCAGACTTGCCGGAATCAAATCCACATTATCTAAGTTTGTTTCAACGACATAGTCCCGCACAGATTTTTCACCGGCATGAACTTTCTCAAAGTCATTATAAAGATCGTACAGGGCGTGTCCTGTAAATTCTTCATCTGTTATGCGTGTGCCTTCCAGACTATATGTCAAATTACCCTGCGGGTCTGTATCAATGCACAGTACTCTTGCCTCATTACCAGCCAAATCAGCCAAATTTAGTACCGTGGTCGTCTTTCCGCAGCCGCCCTTCTCAATTGCTACTGTAATCGTCGTTGCCATCTAAAATATCCCCCGTAAGATATAATGGTATGTGTCGTTAGATTCTAAAGTTCATGTTGCTGTTTGTAGTTTTATTATATCATGTTCAATCTTTTTGTCAACCGTTTTTGTCAGATAATCAAGTCTGTATTCTCTTCTTACCGTACTCCTTCTTCATATCGCATTTCTAAAGTTCATGTTGCTATATTTGTCCGTGTGCTTTGCTGCGCTATTTGTGTTCACCATGCAAAACGTATCTCTATTTTCTTCATAATTCTAAAATTCATGTTGCTCTTGGCAAACAGATAGGGCAGCCCTCATCTGGAAAATAAGGTCTGCCCTATCTGCTCATTCTGATATTGGTTTTTGACAATTACTCTTATTTAATCGCCTTCATCAAACATATCCAACTTGAACGTCCTTTTCGTTCCATTCCAATTCAACCATTGCTTTCCATTTTCAATCGTCACTGCCGTGTTTTCAGCAATTTCATTATAAACCACTGTTCTATAATATTGTGCCGATTTTCGTTCTGTAGACGATGCAAACATAGTCTTAAACTTACTGCACATTCCAAGAGCCCATGCTTTCAATCCGTTATTATCTTTTATGATTCGGTTCAGCGCCTCAAGCGTTTCCTCTGCCTGTTCCCGCTTTTTCTGGTTTGTCAAAATCTTTGATGTGTAAGTGAAGATATCTTCAAGGATATTTCTTTCTTCTGCTGATAGCAGTTTTTCCAACTCGCTATATTCTGCTTTTGCCCTGATAATATTTCGCGCATTACGGAAGGTCATATCAAGAATAGAATCAGGAATCGGCGCAGAAAGCATCTCCGGCGTTGCCTGACTTTCCGCCATCTTATTGCGCCGTCTCGGTCTTCTAGGCACCTCCAAATCAGGGTCTTTGCTGTCGTGGAAAGCCCGAACTTTGCGCATTTCTTCTTTCGTCTTATACTTAATAAATATATAGAGATACTTGTACTTCCGTTCTCCCTTTATTCTTACCGGAACATAGTCAAACCACAAATCCGTTAGTTCATTGATTTCTTTTTTGACTATTTTTAAGACATTATTTTCAAACGCTGTAAATGTGGGATACTTTTCAGCCAGCGTTCTTTCGCGGCTATATTTGGGTTCAGGATCGTCCTTTTTCTTGCTTTTGCTTCGGTTCTGTTCATCCAGTGGAGGAACAGAGAGGATGCTTTTAAATTCATCAGTCTCGAATCTCTTGTATTTGAATCCTTTTAACTCTTCACGCTTTTCAGGAAATTTGCTCAGTATTTTTTCTGTAACAGGCTCAAACACCAGCCCGTTGTTGTAGCTGTAATCCCGATCCCCATTGTCATACGACAGTATGATTTCGTACACACGCATCGAATACGTGGATTGCATCATGAGCAAATACTCGATTGAATACGATGTGTAGTTACTGGTAAGTTGTGCAATATCTTTCCAGATCTTGGGGTGAAACTGCATTTTTATGGTCTTGTCTTTGGTGTTTACCTCAACCGTTGGTAGTATCCACGCCATTTGGTTGTATCCTGTCCCATTTGGATTCGGTACCCAAAAGAATCTGCTGGCCAGACTGTTTACAGTTTCCTGCAGATACTTTATATAGCTGGAGTCCATCGCGTTCACGCCCGTCAGCTTCGAGAACTCACTGAAGGTAATTGTATAGTACTTAGAGGCATCCGTATCCCTTTTTTGATCGATTTTGGACAAAAGCATAAAAAGAATCTTTTGCTCATTGCGGGGGAGGGAGTACTTTGTCTTTTGTATCAAGTCATTGCTCTTCGTAATATAGGAACCAAAGATCAGGTTTCTGTCGTTTCTCTTGGCGATGGCAGCTTTTTTCTCTTCCGCCTCTTGTTCCGTGAGAACTTCCCCAACGATAGCCTCGATAGTATCGTTATCTTTGATATTGTCGCTGTTTTTCTTCATGTTACTAAAAGGGCAGCAGCGGAATTTCAGAATGTACAGCCCTATTCCTTTCCGCGAAATAGTTTATTGCCGTTGTATCGTACTGTATTACGAGCACTGCTTGAAAACAACGGTTTATAGGTATACTTCCACAAATATAGTTATAATAATACGCTTCTTTCATTTAGGTGTCAATAATTTGGGTTTTAAAATCAAATCGTTTTTTTCTAGTTACAGATTTATCTTTTATTTTTTACTTTTATTTATATATGTAGAAAAACAGTTTTTTTCATGGGACAAAGCAGTTTCTTTCGTCGGATAAAGAAGATTCTTTCACCCGAGAAAACAGTTTTTTTCATGCGGGAAAATAGATTCTTTCGCTATTTTTGCCTGAAAGAATCTTCACTTACTGCAGAAAAAAACTTCTTTTTGTGAGACTTGTTACTTTTTTTGCGCGAAAGAATCTATTTTTGCTATGTTTAGGATCATACGTTAGAGAAGGGGAGGGCTGAGGAATGGGCAGAAGATTTTGCGCGAAGAAATCTTCTTTTACGGTGAAGAAGGGGAGAAGGGGATGAAGAGAACGCCAAGCGATTTCAATGATTTTTTTGTGTGAAAAAAACTTCGTTTGTAGAAAATGGCTGTATATCCTGCGTATTTCAAAAGACAGAGAAGAACAAAAAGAAAGCCGCGATTTTGTACGAAAGAAGCTCCTTTTTGTTCGAAAAGCAGAAGCCTTTGTAAATGATGAATAGGATTGACGGAGATTTTTTGCGCGAAAAAAACTTCTTTTACAAAAGAAAAACCGAGAGTGGGGGCACTGTGGTAGGAAAACGCTGGGAAAAAGAAACTGATTTTTGTGCGAAAGAATCTATTGTATGATTGTAAGGGACATTACGGCGTTTGTTATTGTAGAGATGGCCTTTGATGGAATAAAAGCGCCAAACCAGAAACAGTAGTTTTCTTCACACGAGAGCAAAAAAAACAAAATAAACGTTGATAGGTATAAAATAAGGAAGGAACAAGTAAAAAAAGCAAATTATAAAGAAGATTGTTTCGCGCAAAAAAGCAAATTAAGTTATACGAGAATCTATACAAATAGTATAAAATGAAGGCTATATACAAAACGATGAACTGCGAGAAGTCTGAAATGCTTGTTTGGGTGCATGAACGAATAGAGATTGTTGGCATGATTGAGTATGCTGAAATGAAATCCTTACACAAAATGAAAAAGTATGGTATGGCAACATAAACTTTAGAATTAAAATCAAGAATAGAAAATTGATTGAGCTAAAAAGTGCCCATGATTGACAGTGCAAACAAAAATATGCTATATTCCACCTGTAAATGATTTTTGTGTCTTGTGCACACGTTGTTTAAGTTTGTAATTCGTGCCAATAGTCTTGTTCTGCCCGTTCTGGGTGGACGCTGCCGGCACTTTTCTTTTTATATCGGGTGAAAACATCCAACCATAGCAAGAATGATCGCAGTTCAGGGTTTGCCGTGAACATCAGGCATGGCCTGCGATTATTCTCGCTTTTTATTTTGTTTCAGAGCCAATCGGCTTTGAGGAATACATTTTATATAGGTGCCGTCGGCAAAACCATTCCCACTATTCAACTCGGCAACGACTTATCAGCCACTGTGCTGCGATACCTCCGCTTACAGGAGCAAAAGCAGCTGGTAGAAACGCGGGTCAAAACGCTGGATGCAGAAATGCAGCGGTTGAAAGGACGAATCGTTGCCAAACTCAACATCAGCTGCATGGCAATGGGGGAGTACGTCACGATGTCGGAATCGCGGCGGTTCAGCATCAAGGCAAAAGAGGCAGATGAAGCCCCCTGACAGAGAAGGGCGCGTATCTATGCATGACAGTGAACAGGAACACGGACAGGCGGCTTCCCCACAGTAAGCTGGCAAAATTACTGCATTACAACGGCAGTGATTTGAACTCCATCGGCCGCCGCACGGGGGTATGTCTGTTTGACTATGGCATGACCCTGCAGGAATGGAGGTCAGCGCAACGCGGAAAATCCGGGTAAAGCAAAACTCCGCCCCGGTATTCTCGCAAAAAATATTTTTGCGTCAAAATATTGACACAGCAATTATATCATGTTATACTGTGTCTCGATTTTGAAAGACGAATCGAGTTTGTAAGAGTTTTTCAAAGCAATTTACCTACGGACCGCCCGACAGGGGCGGGCCGGGATACAGACATTTGATGTGTCGGTCTTCCGGCCTATGGCCATACGGACAGCCGGGTCCACTGCCGATCGGCAATTTAGATTGCCTTATTGATTGAGTTAAAAGCTCAAATTTTATAAGTTGGTTCCTTTACAACCATGAAATTGCACGTTTTGGCGTGCAGACTTGTGAAACGGTCAATAAAGAGTAGTAAAAGTAAGATTGCTATATAGACTCTGACACGCTCAGCCTTTTTGAATCACGCAGGAAAATCTCACGGTACAGCGCCGGGAGATTCGGTCTGCGCCCAAATATGCTGAATTTTAACGCAAGTCTGCACATCTGTGCATGGCCTGCGTTTTTTGTTTTGCAAAGGGACCGCGAACGGAGGTAAAAATGAACGGAGAAGCAAAACGCATCCGGCTGGACCAGCGCCGTGCCCCTATCCATGAAGCGCTTGAAAACTTCCGCCGGATGCGCGTTGTGCCCTTTGATGTGCCGGGCCACAAGCGCGGCCGCGGCAACCCGGAGCTGACCGCCTTTTTGGGCCAGCAGTGCGTCGGCGTGGATGTCAACAGCATGAAGCCGCTGGACAATCTTTGCCACCCGGTTTCTGTCATCCGCGAAGCCGAGGAGTTGGCCGCCGATGCGTTCGGCGCGGCCCACGCGTTTCTGATGGTGGGCGGCACGACGAGTTCGGTACAGAGCATGGTGTTGACGGCCTGCAAGCGCGGGGATGAAATCATCCTGCCGCGCAACGTCCACCGCAGTGTGCTGAACGCACTGGTGCTCTGCGGCGCGGTGCCGGTCTACGTCAACCCGGAGGTCGACAACCGCCTGGGCATCAGCTTGGGCATGAAGCGAGAGCAGGTGGCCAAGGCCATTGCCGAGCACCCCAACGCTGTGGCCGTGCTGGTGAACAACCCCACCTACTACGGCATTTGCAGCGATTTACGCGCCATTGTGCGGATGGCCCACGATGCAGGGATGCTCTGCCTGGCGGACGAAGCCCACGGCACGCACTTTTACTTTGGCGGCGGGCTGCCGGTTTCCGCTATGGCGGCGGGCGCGGATATGGCGTCGGTCTCGATGCACAAGAGCGGCGGCAGTCTGACCCAGTCAAGCCTGCTGCTGATTGGCCCCAACGTCCACGCGGGCTATGTGCGGCAGATCATCAACCTGACCCAGACGACCTCCGGCAGCTATCTGCTGATGTCGAGCCTTGATATTTCCCGCCGCAACCTGGCGCTGCGCGGGCGGCAGGTGTTCCACCAAGTCGCCGACATGGCCGAGTATGCCCGTGAGGAGATCAACGCCGTGGGCGGGTACTACGCCTTTGGCAAGGAGCTTTGCAACGGCAACTCCGTTTTTGATTTTGATACGACAAAACTCAGCGTACACACGCTGGATATCGGCCTGGCGGGCATCGAGGTCTACGACATCCTGCGCGACGAGTACGACATTCAGATCGAGTTCGGCGATATCGGCAACATCCTTGCCTATCTCTCCATCGGTGACCGCCCGCAGGAGGTCGAGCGTCTTGTCAGTGCGCTGGCTGAAATCAAGCGCCGCTACCACACTGACGGCGCGGGCCTTTTGAGCCAAGAATACATCGACCCCGAGGTCGCCGCCAGCCCGCAGGAAGCATTTTACGCCCCCAAAAAGAGCCTGCCCCTGCGCGAGACCGAGGGTATGGTCTGCAGCGAGTTCGTTATGTGCTACCCGCCCGGCATTCCGATTCTGGCACCGGGGGAGCGCATCACCGCCGAAATTTTGGATTATATCGAGTACGCCAAGGCCAAGGGCTGCAGCATGACCGGGCCGGAAGACCCTGACATTCTGCGCCTGAACGTGCTGGCCTGACAGGGAGGTTTTACAATGGAAATGTGGTTTTCGGAATTTCACACCCCCGATGTCAAGCACAGCATCCGGGTCAACCGCCAGCTTTACTCCAAGCAGAGCGATTATCAACGCATCGATATTTTTGAGACGCCGGAGTTTGGCCGTGTGCTGACGCTGGATGGTAACGTCATGCTGACCGAGCGCGACGAGTTCATCTACGACGAGATGATCACCCATGTGCCGATGTCGGTGCACAAAAACGCCAAGGACATTCTTGTCATCGGCGCGGGTGACGGCGGCGTAGTACGGGAGTTGACCCGCTATGACCGCGTCGAGAGCATCGACCTTGTCGAGATGGACCCCCAGGTCATCGAGGCCTGCCGTGCCTATCTGCCCGGCAACGCCTGCCGCATGGACGACCGCCGCGTACACATCTACTACGAGAACGCGCTGAAATTCATCCGCAAGTGCGAGGACGAGTACGACTTGATTATCGTGGATTCCTCTGACCCGTTCGGCCCATCGGAAGGTCTGTTCACCCGCGAATTTTACGGCAGCTGCTATAACGCTCTGCGGGCGGACGGCATCATGGTCAACCAGCAGGGCAGCCCATTCTATGCCGAGGATGCCACCGCCATGCAGCGCAGCCACCAGCGCATTGCCAGCACCTTTCCCATCAGCAAGGTGTATCAGGCGCACATCCCGACGTTTGCAGCGGGGTACTGGCTGTTCGGTTTTGCCAGTAAAAAATATCATCCCATCAATGATATGGACGCCGCCGCGTGGAACGCGCTGAACATGCGTACCCGCTATTACACCTCTCGGCTACACGTCGGGGCATTTTATCTACCCGCCTTTCTGGAAGAAATGCTGCGGGAAGTGGAGGTGCGTTAATGCTGCATCGCAATGTAGAAAATTTCATCGGCTGCGACAGCAGCTACCGCACGGCCAGCATTGTTTTATACGGTGCGCCGTTTGACTCTACCACCAGCTACCGCCCCGGCGCACGCTTTGGCCCCGCGGCCATGCGGCACGAAAGCTATGGCCTGGAAACGTACAGCCCCTATCAGGACAAGGATCTGACCGACGGCAATGTGTTTGACAGCGGAGACTTGGAGCTGTGCTTCGGTTCGTCGGAGAGCGCACTCGTGGATATTGAATCCCGCGCGGCGGAGATTTTGCGCGATGGCAAGCTACCGCTGCTGCTGGGCGGGGAGCATCTTGTCACCTTGGGTGCGGTGCGTGCGGCAGTGCGCAAGTACCCGGATCTGCACATTGTGCATTTTGACGCCCACGCCGATCTGCGGGACGATTACCTCGGCGCACAGCTCAGCCACGCCTGCGTGCTGCGCCGCTGCCACGATTTGATTGGTGACGGGCGCATCCACCAGTTCTGCATCCGCAGCGGCGATAGGGAAGAATTCCAATTCGCCGCGCGGCACACCGATATGCACAAGTTCGACTTCACCGGTCTGGCCGATTTGACCGACTGGCTGTGCCAGGCCGATGTGCCGGTCTATCTGACAATTGATTTGGACTGCCTTGACCCGTCGGCCTTCCCCGGCACAGGCACGCCCGAAGCGGGCGGCGTCAGCTTTTTGCAGCTTTTGCAGGCCATCCGCACCGTGACGAAGGCGAACATCGTTGGCGCGGACGTCAACGAACTGGCCCCCATGCTTGACCAGAGCGGTGTTTCCACCGCCACAGCCTGCAAGGTGTTAAGAGAGTTGCTGCTGGCGTTGGAAAAGTAAAAATCTATTATAAATTCAAACATAAAGGAGTTCCATCATGAGCAAAGTTCTTGTTATCGGCTGCGGCGGCGTGGCAAGCGTCGCCATCTCCAAGTGCTGCCAAGTCAGCGATGTTTTCACCGAACTGTGCATTGCCAGCCGCACGAAGTCCAAGTGCGACGCGCTGGCTGCCAAGCTGACCCCCAACACCAAAACCAAAATCACCACCGCACAGGTCGATGCCGACGATGTGCAGCAGCTGTGTGACCTCATCAACAGCTATAAACCCGACCTCGTCATGAACATTGCCCTGCCGTATCAGGACCTCACCATCATGGATGCTTGCCTTGCCTGCGGCGTCAACTACATGGACACCGCCAACTACGAGCCGGAAAACACCGATGACCCGGAATGGCGCGCCATCTATGAGAAGCGCTGCAAGGAGGCCGGCTTCTCCGCCTACTTTGACTACAGCTGGCAGTGGGCCTACAAGAAAAAGTTTGAGGACGCCGGCCTGACCGCCCTGCTGGGCTGCGGCTTTGACCCGGGCGTGACCCAGGCCTACTGTGCCTACGCTGCCAAGCATGAATTCGATTCCATCGACACGATCGACATTCTGGACTGCAACGGCGGTGACCACGGCTACGCCTTTGCCACCAACTTCAACCCCGAGATCAACCTGCGCGAGGTCTCTGCCCCCGGCAGCTACATGGAGAACGGCAAGTGGGTCGAGATCCCACCCATGAGCATCAAGCGCGAGTACAACTTCGATCAGGTCGGCCAGAAGGATATGTACCTGCTGCATCACGAGGAAATTGAGTCCTTGGGTAAGAATCTGCCCGATGTCAAGCGCATCCGCTTCTTCATGACCTTCGGCCAAAGCTACCTTGACCATATGCGCTGCTTGGAGGACGTGGGTATGCTCTCCACCACGCCCATCAACTACAACGGTCAGGAGATCGTACCGATTCAGTTCCTGAAGGCGCTGCTGCCCGACCCCGCCAGCCTCGGCCCCCGCACCAAGGGCAAGACGAACATCGGCTGCATCTTCACCGGCAAAAAGGACGGCAAGGACAAGACCTACTACATCTATAACATCTGCGACCATCAGGAGTGCTACCGCGAGGTCGGCAGCCAGGCTATCAGCTACACCACCGGTGTGCCTGCCATGTGCGGCGCCCTGATGATGCTGACCGGCGAGTGGGTCAAGCCGGGCGTCTACACGGTCGAGGAGTTCAACCCCGATCCATTCCTCGATGCACTGGACAAGTACGGCCTGCCCCGCAGCGAGAACCATGACCCGGTTCTGGTGGACTGATGGCACTGTACGATGCACGGCCGCCGTTTGCGGCCATCGGCGGCACAGTGCCGCCGGAATTTTCCGCTCTGCCCACGCCCTGCTACCTGCTGGACGAAGCCGCCCTGACCCGCAACGCGGAGATTCTGGGCAGTCTTTCCCGGCGCACCGGGTGCAGGGTACTGTTGGCGCAAAAGGCGTTCAGCAACTACGATTTGTATCCACTGTTGGCACCGCACCTGGCGGGCACCGAGGCCAGCGGCCTGTTTGAGGCGCACTTGGGTGCGGAAAAAATGCCCGATAGGGAAGTGCATGTTTTCTGTGCAGCCTACCGTGCGGATGAGATGAACGAGTTGCTGCGGTACGCCGACCATATCGTGTTCAACTCACCGGCACAGCTGGCAAAGTTCGGCCCTGCGGCCAAGGCGGCAGGGAAGAGCGTCGGCCTGCGCATCAACCCCGAGTGCTCGACCCAGGACGGCCACGCGATTTACGACCCCTGCGCCCCCGGCAGCCGCCTGGGCACGACCCGCGCCCAGTGGGATGCCGCGGTGGCGGCGAACCCAGCGCTGCCGCAGCTGTTGGATGGTCTGCATTTCCACACCTTATGTGAGCAGGACGCTGACGCGCTGGCCGTGACGCTGGACGCAGTAGCGGAGAAATTCGGCGATTTGCTGCCCAAAATAAAGTGGCTGAACTTTGGCGGCGGGCATCACATCACCCGCCCCGGCTACGACATGGCCACACTGGAACGCTGCATCCGTCGCGCCCAGCACGATTGGGGCGTGACGGTCTATCTCGAACCCGGCGAAGCCTGCGCCCTGAACGCGGGGTATCTCTTGACCCGTGTGCTGGATGTGGTGAAAAACGGCGATACGACGATTGCGATTTTGGACGCCAGCGCCGCCTGCCATATGCCGGACGTGATCGAGATGCCCTACCGACCGCCGCTGCTGGGGGCGGGCGAACCCGGCGAGAAGCCCTGCGCCGTGCGCTTGGCCGGGCCGACCTGTCTAGCCGGGGACGTCATCGGTGATTACGGCTTTGACGCCGTACCCGAAGTGGGAGATTTGCTGGTATTCGGTGATATGGCGATTTATACGACCTGCAAGAACAACACCTTCAACGGTATGCCGTTGCCCGGCATCTATGCCCGCAAGCCTGACGGCACAGCGCGGGAAATCGTGATGTTCGGATATAGCGATTTCAAATATCGGCTGGGGCAAAAAGAGAAAAAATAGAAGAAACGCGAAAGGCTTTGCCCGATTCTGTCGGGCAAAGCCTTTCGACTTTTCGGCATTGCGTACAAAATTCATAAGATTCTTTTGTGTTTTGTGCTAAATTCCGAAGGCCGTTGACGCAGCGCCAATCAGCGTGGTAGTGTATCCTCAATCGGCATTGGCCGAATGTAGGGAATGAAATATGCTTACCGCACGAATTGAAAAGATACGACAAAATTATGTGAATGCAAAAAGCCGCAGATTTCCTGTGAGCGTGCCGCGCTCTGGACGGAATCCTATAAAACGAGCGAGGGAAAGCCCGCCTGCATCCGCAGCGCACAGGCGTTTTATGACTGCTGCGCCGGGCTGGGGGTGCATATTTTTGAGGGGGAGCTCATCGTCGGGGCCATCGGCGAATACCGCAAGTGCGGTATCCTGACGCCAGAATTTTCGTGGCAATGGGTCGACCGTGAGATGGACCACTTTGCCACCCGCCCGCAGGACCCTTATATCATGACGGACGACCAGCGCCGTTTTGTGCGGGAAAAAATCTTCCCTTACTGGAAAGGCAAGTCGCTGGAAGAAGCATTCCTTGCGCGGCTGCCTGCTGAACCCCGGCCGGTTTGATCAGTACATGGATCCCTATCCTATAAGTAACGAACAACTGCCCGCGCATAAAACACAGATGTACGCGTCACAATTAACAATCTTCTGCCAGATACAGAGAAAACGTTGCAATCTCCGGCCCAAAAGCCCTATACACAATGATTTCGAAGGAACTACCAAAATAGACTTGCGTTTTTTGAGCAGTCTGCTATAATAACAGCATCATCACAGAACACGAACGGGACAAAGGGGTCGCGGACTTGCAAAAGCCGCGGCCCTTTTCGTATTCGCACAAAGGCGTGCAGCACCGGATTTGCGGTGCCGTGCGCCTTTTGTTTTGGGTGAAAGAGGGACTATTGTAAAATGGCAAACATCCAGAAAGAGGGGGCACACCATGAAAAAGCGTAATCGAGTTTTTGCACTTACCGTTGCAGCCGCTATGTCCGCGAGCCTACTGGCAGGCTGCGGGTCCAGTGCCCAGCAGGGCGGGGCCGCATCCAGTGAGACAACCACCAGCACTGCTGCTGCGGCATCCGACGGCGGCGAGGATAATATCATTCGCGTTGGTGTTGTCTGCTCGATGACCGGCGGCTCCGCCATCTACGGTGAGGGCGCTCAGAATGCCATTGATATGGCTGTCGAGGAAATCAACGCCGGGGACTCCGGCTACAAGATCGAAATCGTCAACGGCGGCAAGGTCGCAGACGATGCCAAGGACGCCAAGCAGGCCATGAACGCCTACAACAAGGTCATGGCGGATTCGCCGGAGGCCATCGTCGGAAGCTTCTTCTCTTCGGTCACACTGCCCATGGCAGAGCAGGCCTCCAAGGACGGTATGCTGCTGCTGGCGACCGGTGCAACCAACGCCGATGTCACCCTGAAGGGTTCTACGATCTTCCGCAACTGCTTCATTGATCCGTATCAGGGCAAGATGGCAGCGCTGTTCGCCAAGGACAAGGGCTTTACCAAGGCCGCGGTCATCTACGCCAAGGACGATGACTACTCCAACGGTCTGAAGGATGCCTTTATTGAAAACTGCGAGGCCAACGGTATCGAGGTTGCCTACACCGGTGAGTGCATGACCACTGACACCGATTATTCCTCGCAGGCAGCGCAGGCCGTGGCCAGCGGTGCAGAGCTTTTGTATTATCCCTGCTTCCTCGACACCGTTCCGCTGCTGGTTGGTGCAGCCCGCAATGCAGGCTTTACTGGTGCTATCATGGGTGGTGACGGCTGGGATGGCTCCGACACGACTGGCCTTTCCGCACAGTTTGATGATTGCTACTTTACGAACCACTACTCCAGCGAGGACACCGCCCCGGCTGTCCAGAACTTCGTGCAGAAGTACACGGAAAAGTACGGCACCGAGAGCCTGAACGCATGCGCAGCCCTGTATTATGACGCTATGTACATGCTGGTGCAGGCCGCCGAGAATGCAGGCGGCACTGATACGGCCAGCCTTGTCAAGGGCATGACCGGCATGAGCTTCACCGGTGTCGGTGGCGACATCACGCTGGACGAGAACGGCGACGCTATCAAGAGCATTGCCATCAACACCTATGTGGACGGCGCAGTCAAGTGGACGGAAACGCTCGGCTCTGACGGCAAGGTTGTTTCCAAGGCTGAATAAAAAGTAAAGCCCAAAGACGGATGGGAGATGTACACGGTGGTGCTGCAACCCGCAAGGAACGCCTGCCGTGTACATTTCTTTTTTTGAAACACCGTAGGAAAGGGGAATGGACCACAAATGAGCTTCTCATTGTTTTTCCAAAGCCTGATCAATGGATTGAACCAGGGCGCGATTTACGCACTGATTGCCCTTGGCTACACAATGGTCTATGGCATCATCCGTATGATCAACTTCGCGCATGGTGATTTTATCATGATTGGCGCATACACGCTGTTCTACACGATTCCGCTGATGGTCAACGCAGGTATGCCGGCCTGGCTGGCGGTCATTGTCGCCATCGCTGTCTGCGCGGTCGTGGGCGTGCTGGTGGAAACGTTCGCCTACCGCCCCGTGCGCAAGGCCGGGCCGATGTCGGCACTGATCACGGCGCTGGCAATGAGCATCTTCCTCGAGAACCTGGCCATGGTGCTATTCGGTGCCAAGCCGCACAATGTGCAGGCTATCTTCAGCCTGCCGACCGTCACCGTGGGCGGTGTGGCGCTGCCGCTGAATGTGCTGCTGACCATTGCTATCGGGCTGGGCATGATGATTGCTTTGCAGCTCTTTGTCAAGAAAACAAAACTCGGCAAGGCGATGCGTGCTGTGCCACAGGACAAGGATGCGTCCACTTTGGTGGGCATCAATGTCAACAAAATCATCACGACGACCTTTGCCATCGGCTCCGGTCTGGCTGCCGTGGCCGCGCTGATGTACTGTGCAACCTACCCCCGTGTTACGAATGACATGGGCTCGATGATGGGCATGAAGGCGTTTATCGCTGCCGTGCTCGGCGGCATCGGCATCATCCCCGGTGCGATGCTGGGCGGTATTCTGATTGGTCTTATCGAAATCTTCGTCAAGCTGTTTGCCCCTGGCTGGTACGAGGCCGTGACCTACGGCACCCTGATCGTGATTCTGCTGGTCAAGCCTTCCGGTATTCTGGGCAAGAATGTCGGCGAAAAAGTATAAGGGAGCGTGAACAAGATGACGAAACGACGGCTGGCCTCCTATGGGCTGAATCTGGTCGGTGTCACGCTGCTGTATGCGGCCATTACGCTGACCTTTACCTTCAATGCTTTTGGCAAAAGCACGACCTACATCCAAGGCATTTGTACCACTGCCTGCTATACCATTATCATGGTCACATCGCTGAACCTGGTCGTTGGCTTTATGGGTGAGTTTTCCATGGGCCACGCGGGCTTTGTCTCGGTGGGCGCATATGTCTCCGCCATCGTCTCCGGCGCACTGGCCGGGCATGGGCTTTCTGATTTAGGGCTGCTGCTTGTCGCCATTCTGGCGGGCGGCCTGGCTGCGGGGCTTATGGGCGTTGCGGTCGGCATCCCGGCGCTGCGGCTGCGGGGCGATTATCTGGCTATTGTCACCATGGCCTTTGCCGAAATCATCCGCGTATGTTTCTGCAACTTTTCCATCACCGGGGGCGGCAAGACGATGAGCGGTATCCTCAAACTTTCGACGTTTGACCGCGCATTCTGGATCATGGTCGTCTGCGTGACCATCATGTTCCTGTTTGTGCGCAGCCGCTTTGGCCGTACGGTACAGGCTATCCGCGAGGATTACATCGCGGCGTCGGCCTCCGGCATCAACGTGACCTATTACAAGGTGCTGACCTTCGCGGTCTCCGCGTTCTTTGCAGGCATTGGCGGCGGCGTTTACGCCCACTATATGACCGCCATGATTCCCACCAACTTCAACTTCAACTATTCGGCCGAGCTGCTTTCCGAGGTCATCATCGGCGGCACCGGATCGCTGACCGGCTCCATCATCGGCGCGGCGTTCCTGTCCAGTCTGCCGGAGTTGATGCGCGACTTCTCCACCTACCGTATGCTGGCCTACTCGGTCGTGCTGGTGCTGGTTATGCTGTTCCGCCCGGGCGGCATCTTCGGCCGGTGGGAGTTCAGCCTGACCCGCCTGCTGGATCGCCTGGCCCATCCCAAGGCGAAAGCCAAGAAAGGAGCGTGAGCGATATGGCGGCACCCGTATTGAAAGCCCAACATCTGGGCATCCAGTTCGGCGGCCTGAAAGCCGTGGATGACTTCAACATGGAGATCGGCGAGTCCGAACTGGTCGGCCTCATCGGCCCCAACGGCGCAGGCAAGACAACGGTCTTTAACCTGATTACCGGCGTTTACAAGCCGACCGAGGGCTCGTTCTATCTCTGCGGTGAGCGGATGAACGGAAAAAAGACGCATCAAATCGTCCACGCGGGCATTGCCCGGACGTTCCAGAACATCCGCCTGTTCAAAAAAATGTCGGTCATAGAGAACGTCAAGGCCGCTATGCAGGAGCACACGACCTACGGTATGGCGGACGCCATCTTCCGCACAAAGAAATACTGGCAGCAGGAGGCGGAGATCACCGCCCGCGCCAAGGAGCTGCTGAAAGTCGTCCATCTCTCCGGCAAGGAGGACTTGGAGGCCGACAACCTGCCCTACGGTGAGCAGCGCCGCCTGGAAATTGCCCGCGCGCTTGCCACCGACATGAAGCTGCTGCTCCTTGACGAACCGGCGGCGGGTATGAACCCCACCGAGACCGAGGAACTGCTGGAAATCATCAACTATATCCGCAATGAATTTAAAGTATCCGTCCTGCTCATCGAGCACGATATGAGCCTTGTCATGAAGATCTGCGAGCGTATCCAGGTGTTGGATTTCGGTACGACGATCGCCTCTGGTACGCCGGAGCAGATTGCCAACGACCCGCACGTCATCGAGGCGTATCTGGGCAAGGACGAAGCGAAGGAGGCCGCCGATGCTTGAGATCAAGGACCTGCACGTCAACTACGGCGCAGTTCATGCGCTGAACGGGGTGTCCATGACGGTGAAGGACGGCGAGATCGTTTCCCTGATTGGCGCAAACGGCGCGGGCAAAACCACGACCCTGCGCACGATTACCGGGCTGGAAAAGGCGGCTGGCGGCTCCATCACCTTTGACGGGCACGACCTGCGCAAAACCGAGCCCAGCAAAATTATTACGTTGAAATTGGCGCATGTGCCGGAAGGACGGCACATTTTTCCCCAGATGACGGTGGAAGAAAATCTTGAGATGGGGGCGTTCACCGACCCAACCGATATGGCGAAAACGATGGCCGACGTCTACGAGCGGTTCCCCCGCTTAAAAGAGCGCAAACGCCAGCTGGCGGGTACGCTCTCCGGCGGCGAGCAGCAGATGCTGGCCGTTGGCCGCGCCCTGATGGGCAGACCCAAGATGATTTTGATGGATGAGCCGTCGATGGGCCTGTCTCCGTTGCTGGTCAAGGAAATTTTTGCCATTATCCGGGAAGTCAACAAGCAGGGCATTACGATTTTGCTGGTGGAGCAGAATGCGAAAATGGCGTTGGCAATCTCTGACCGCGCCTATGTGCTGGAAACCGGCACGATTACAATTGAGGGCGACGCCAAGGAATTGCTGAACGACGCCCGCGTGAAGAAAGCCTATCTGGGGCAGTAAGGGGGCCACTATGTATCCGAACTATCCCTACTTCGCCGTGGCCATCACCCGCACCTGCGGGTCGGGCGGCGGCAGTTACATCGGCAAAAAGCTGGCACAGGATTTTGACATCGACCTGTACGACCGGAAACTGTTGCGCCTGGCAGCCGAGGACAGCGGCATCAACGAGAAAATTTTTGCCGCCGCCGATGAGAATACCAAGAAAACACTGCTTTACCGCGTATCGCAGCATGTCTACGACGGCAGCTTCATCCCGCCGGAGAGCGGCAACTTCATCAGCGACCAGAACCTCTTCAACTATCAGGCCAAGGTCCTGCGAGAATTGCTGGACGAGGAAAGCTATGTCTGCGTAGGCCGCGCGGCGGACTTTGTGCTGAAAGATAAGCCCAATGTGCTGACTGTCTACATCGATGCCCCTTATGAGGATCGCATCGAGCGGGAGATGAAGCGCCAGGGCATCGGCCGCAGCCAGGCGATGCACTACATTGATAAGCTGGACCACTACCGGGAGAGCTATTATAAGTACCACACCGGCCGCCAGTGGAAGAGGGTCGAAAACTATGACCTCTGCCTGGACAGCGCCGCCATTGGCCTGGACAACTGTGTCGAGGTCATCAAGCGGGTCATCGAATTAAAATTCGGGGTAAAGTGCCCGCGATAAACAACAAAATCAGGGAGGAAAGAACGATGGAAGCACTTGCATACTATGACGGTAAAATCGGCACGCCGGAAGAATTGACGGTTCCTTTCAATGACCGGGTACACTTCTTCGGCGACGGCGTGTATGACGCGACAGTCGGTGCCAACGGCAAGGTGTATCTGATGCAGGACCACCTCGACCGCTTTTACACCAGCGCCAAGGCATTGGATATCAACATCCCGATGCCGAAAGAGGAACTGGGCAAGCTGCTGACCGACTTGCTTGCCAAAGTGGACGGTACAACGCACTTTGTCTACTGGCAGGTTACGCGCGGTGTCGAGACCCGCAACCATGTCTACGCCGAAAATCTCCCCGGCAAGCTGTGGGTATCCATCCGCCAGAACCACCTGAACGACCCCGATGTGCCCATCAAGCTCAACACCGAGGAAGATACGCGTTTCTATCACTGCAACATCAAAACATTGAACCTGCTGCCCAGCGTTGTGGCGGCGCAGCACGCCAAGCGTATCGGCGTGCAGGAGACTGTGCTCCACCGCGGTGATATCGTGACTGAGTGTGCCCACTCCAACGTGTCCATCCTCAAGGATGGCGTATTTTATTCGCACCCCAACGATGAATTTATCCTGCGCGGCATCGCCAAGACCCACATGATCCAGGCCTGCTACCGCCTTGGCATCACGGTCATGGAAAAGTGCTTCACGCTGGACGATCTGATGAACGCCGACGAGATCATCGTGACATCGTCCTCCAACTTCTGCCTGCATGCCTGTGAGGTGGACGGAAAGCCCGCGGGCGGCAAAGACCCGGCCACTCTCAAGGCCATCCAGGATGAGGTGCTGCGCGAATACTACGCCTACACCGGCAAAACGACCGTCGTGGACTGAACAGGGGGTGTGCAAGATGACCCGCGATGAACTGGAAAAACGCAACGTGGGCGAAAACCTCGATGCTTTGATGAATCTGGATCCGCGCGGCTACGGAGTCTGCCGTATTCTCTACGCGGGCAGCCGCGCCTACACCGGTGAGCCGCTGACGATGCACGCGGCGCAGGTGCTGTGCGATACAGTAAAAGAGAACGACCTTGTGTACATTATCACCGGGTTTGTGCTGCTGCCGCATAAAGTGCCCGAGATGGACGGCACAGTCAGTGCCATGCTGCTGGCCCGGGCGCTGGTGATGGCCTTCGGTGCAAAACCAGTCATCGTCTGCCCGGACGACAGCGTGCAGGCCATTGAAAAATGTGCCGCCGTCGTGGGGCTGCATATCTACGAGGATTTAGACACTGTGCAGGCCTTGCCGTTGAGCATGGGCGTCGTCGCCTTTACGAAGGACATCGCCGCCGCCCCGGCCCAGGCCACCGAGCTGGCCGCCCGCAAGCCTGCGGCGGTCGTCTCGGTGGAAGCCTGCGGCGCGAATGCGGTGGGCGTCTGCCACAATGCCGTTGGTCTGGATGTGACCGCCCTGCAGGCCCGCAGCGATGTTTTGTGGGATACCCTGCGTGCCAACGGCGTGCCGAACATCGCCATCGGCGACCTGGGCAATGAGATCGGCATGGGCACGATTGCCGAGCATATCAAAAAGTACGTGCCCTTCACCGCGGAGGGCGAGTGCCAATGCGGCTGCGGCGGTGGCATTTTGAGCGCCACCAAGGCCGACAACATCATCACGGCGACCTGCTCCGACTGGGGCTGTTACGGCCTGATGGCGGCGCTGGCATATCTCAAGAAAGATATGGAGATTCTCCACCATGAGGAGATGGAATCCGAGGTCATGCGGGTGGCGGCACGCAATGGGTTTATCGATATGACCGGCTCACTGCTGCCAGGCATCGATGGCTTCAGCACCCGGATGAATGTGGGCATCGTCAGCCTGATGCGCCAGTGTACGGCCTACGCGGTGCGGTACTCCCACAAATCGGATCACTGGTTCGGCCCGGTGCTGGCAAAGCATTTCTTTGACTGACTATATAATATGGAAGGAGGCGGCGGCCATGCTGTCGTTTCAGCTGCATCCGGTGGGGGACTGCGCCCTGCTGGCAGAGTTTGCACAGCGCATTGCGCCGGACATCGGCGCGGCGGTGGCGGCACTGAACAGCCGTGTGCTGGCCGCAAAGCTCCCCGGCGTGGTGGAAACAGTACCCGCCTTTGCCTCGCTGCTCATCACGTATGACCCACTTGTAACGGAATACGATACCATAGCCGACGCCGTGAAAAAGCTGGCTGACGCCGACGGTGCGGACGCTGCGGCAGGGGAGGGGAGGCTCGTTACAATTCCTGTCTGCTATGGCGGCGATTTTGGCCCAGACCTGCCCTTTGTGGCGCAGCACGCCAGGCTGACCGAGGAAGAAGTCATTGCCCTGCACGCCGGGCGGGAATATCAGATCTATATGCTGGGCTTTCTACCGGGGTTTCCATATCTCGGCGGTCTGGATGAACGGCTGTTCACCCCGCGGCTGGGAACGCCCCGCACGGCCATCCCGGCCGGGGCGGTGGGCATCGGTGGCGAGCAGACCGGTATTTATCCCATTGCCAGCCCGGGCGGCTGGCAGCTGATTGGCCGCACGCCGCTCAAACTGTTTGACCCAGCCTCAGGTACGCTGCCTTACGCGGCGGGGGACAGGATACGCTTTACCCCCATCACGGCAGCAGAATTTGTGGCTTTGGCGGCCAAGGAGGGCACAGTATGAGCATCACAGTACTGGACCCCGTCCCCCTGACCACTGTGCAGGACGCGGGCCGGGTGGGGTATGCAGCGCAAGGCTACCGCAGCTGCGGCGCGGCAGACAGCTACGCCTACCACCTTGCCAACGCTCTGGTCGGCAATGACCCGGGCGCGGCGGTGCTGGAATCCACCCTGCGCGGCCCGGCACTGCGATTTGAGGCGGACGCCGTTTTTTCGCTGACTGGGGCGGAAAGCCCTGCCGCGCTGAATGGCGTACCCGTGCCCTATTACGCGCCGCTGCTGGCGAAGGCAGGCAGTACACTGAAAATCGGCGTGGCTGCGTCTGGTTTGCGCAGTTACTTGGCTGTGGGCGGCGGCATTGCCACCCCACCCGTGCGGGGCAGCCGCGCCACCGATGTGAAATGCGGCATCGGCGGCTTGAAAGGCCGCAAGCTGGCAAAAGGCGACACGCTCCCCACCGGGGTATGCGATACCGCCGCGCTCTGGCGGATCATTACGGCCAAACATCTGGACCGCCCGCTGCGGGACAAGGCCGTGTGCCGGGGCACTCATTCTGTGCGCGTGCAGGGGGCACAGACTTTGCCGCTGCTGCGCACCGTACCCGGCCCGCAGGATGCCGCGTTCACCGCGCAGGGGTTACATGATTTTACCCACGGCATCTACACATTGACACCCAACTGTGACCGCATGGCCTGCAAGCTGGTGGGCCCACCGCTGGCAATGCACCATGGTGCGGACATCCTCTCCGATGGCATTGTGCCCGGTTCGGTGCAGGTCTCCGCCGACGGTCAGCCAATCGTGATGCTGGCCGACCACCAGACCACCGGCGGCTACGCCAAAATTGCAACGGTCATCTCCGCTGACCTGCCCGCGCTGGCGCAGCTGCGCCCCGGTCAGCGAGTATGCTTCACCTTTGTGACCCCCGCCCAGGCTGTACAGGCCGCCCGGCAGCAGGCCGTCTTGTGGCAGCAGGTACGGAATCGTTTGTAAAAGAAGGTGTGTTGTATGAAATACTCCGCATTTCCCCCAGCTGAGGTCCGTGCGCTGATCCGGGCAGGTAAGCTGGATGCCCCCACTACCGGCTATTGCGACGGCTATGCCCAAGGTAACCTGGTTGTGCTGCCCAAAGCGCTGGCATGGGACTTTCTGCTATTCTGCCAGCGCAACCCCAAGGCCTGCCCCCTGCTGGAAGTGGCCGATTCCGGGGAGCGCAGCTTCTCCCAATTTGCGCCGGGCAGCGATATCGCGCAGGACATCCCGCGTTACCGCATTTACCAAAATGGCAAACTAATCGAAGAAACTACCGATGTGACGCTGTATTTTGAAGAACGGGACGATTTAGTTAGCTTCCTTATTGGGTGCAGCTTCTCGTTTGAGTCGGCCCTGCTGGACGCCGACATCCCGGTGCGCCAGATCGAGGAGGGCGTCAACGTGCCGATGTACAACACCAACATTCCCTGCACGCCTGCGGGGGTGTTCAGCGGCAACATGGTCGTCAGTATGCGGCCCATCCCGTATGCGCAGGTGCCCGCGGCGGTAGCCATCACGGCGGGCATGCCCCGCGTACACGGAGCACCGGTGCAGATTGGCACACCGGAGGCTATCGGCATTACTGACCTGGACCACCCCGACTACGGCGACGCCGTGACGATACGCCCGGGCGAAACGCCTGTGTTCTGGCCCTGCGGGGTCACGCCGCAGGCCGTGGTCATGCACTCAAAACCCGAGTTTTGCATCACCCACGCGCCGGGACATATGTTTGTGACCGATGTGAAAAACACGGCGCTGAAATTTTAAGAGGGGGCTTTGTAATGCCAACCATTGATTTGAACTGTGATTTGGGCGAGAGTTTCGGCGCGTACACCATCGGAATGGACGATGAAATTTTACCCTACGTGACCAGCGCGAATATTGCCTGCGGGTTTCACGCGGGCGACCCATCTGTAATGAAAAAGAGCGTATTGCTGTGCAAAAAATACGGCGTGCAGGTGGGCGCACACCCCGGCCTGCCCGACTTGCAGGGCTTTGGCCGTCGCAAAATGGCAATCAGCCCCGCCGAAGCTGAGGCTGACGTAGTGTATCAAATTGGCGCACTGAAAGCCTTCTGCGATGCGGCCGGTGTGCCGCTGCACCACGTCAAGCCCCACGGCGCACTCTACAACATGGCTGCCAAAGACCCGGCGCTGGCGGAGGCCATCTGCCGCGCCGTGCAGGCTGCGGCCCCCGGTGCGGTGTTGCTGGCCCTGTCCGGCAGCGAAATGATCAAGGCCGCCCACGCCATCGGCCTGCCGGTCGCCAGCGAGGTATTTGCCGACCGCGGCTACCAGCCGGACGGAACCTTAGTGCCCCGCGGTACGCCTGGTGCGATGGTTGAGGACGAGGACACTGCCATAGTGCGGGTCTTGCAGATGGCAAAGCAGGGCACCGTACAGGCCAACGATGGCAGCACGGTAACTTTGCAGGCCGATTCCGTCTGCATCCACGGCGACGGGCCGAAAGCTCTTGCCTTCGTACAGAAAATCTCCACCGCCCTGCCCGCTGCAGGAGTGGAAGTCAGAGCGTTTACCGCGACCACCAGTGGGGCAACGTAGCCCACAACAAAATGTGGCATCACTAGCTGTGGGGGCGACCGGACTTTTGTGATTACGCGCTGCTGGTCTTTGCCATCAAGAGCTTACAAGAAAATAGAAGCAGGGCGGAGTAGGGAAATGCTCCGCCCTGCTTTTATGCGTTGTCTGTTGGATGCCACTCATCCCGGATGCCGATATCGGCACAGAGGATCTCGCCGCAGAAGGGCGCGGAGCTGGGGGCTGTGTGCAGGGGCTTGTAACTGTCAAATGTCACGGTCAGGTCTGCGTGGACGGCATCTTCGGCCACCTCGCCTGTGTCGGTGTTGACGCCGCTGGGCAGGTCAACTGCCAGCACAAATGCGCCGTTTTCCCGCTGGCGGTTTATCAGTGCGCAGGCGGCCAGCCCGACCGGGCGCAGACTGCCGTGGAACCCGGTACCGTACAGGGCATCTACCACGGCGTCAAAGGGCTGTGCCGTCAAGGCTGCAGCGTCACGGTATCACGCTCGATGAGGATGAGATCGCCTACATCGCGCTGCATCTGGGCGGTGCGCTGGAAACGCAGAAGGAACTGGCAAACCGTGTGCCTGCCGTGCTGTACTGCCCCAGCTACTACAATAATGGACAGCAGCCCGGCAGGACCGCATCGGTGCAGCCATCACGGGCGAGCACTGGCTGGATTTTACCGCAGCGGGCAAGGATAAGGGGCTGCATTTGCTGTGTGCGCATTTCGGTATCCCGCAGGAAAATACATACGCCTTCGGTGACAGCTACAACGATGCCCCCATGCTCCGTGCGGCGGCGCACCCCTATCTGATGAACATTGCGCCTGCCGATTTAAAGGCAGAGTTTGCCACGCAGATCGATGACGTGGCAGGTGTGCTGAAAACACTGGGACACTGAATAACGGCTTTTACGGCTTTTCTTTACAAGCGCGGCGAATTCTTCTATAATGGCGCTATACACTATGAATAGCGAGGAATTTCCATGAAGATGAAAGAAGATGAGAACCGGCGGCTCAACCAGGCGCTTGAGGATGCCGTGCAGGGCCTGCAGAAGGCCCCCACGCAGGAGCAACTTGCCCATACCCTGACCGTTGTGCGCCGTGTCATGCAGGCAGGCGGGCAGTGGATCGCCGCCGTGGAGACAACGCCCGGCGCGTCCGCAGCGCTGCGCCCCAAAATCGTGCAGACCGCCGACGGCGGGCGCTGGTGGTATGCTTTCACCTCGTTTGACGAGCAGATGAAAAGCCCCGATGCCGTGAAATCTACATTCTGGGCTGACATAAACAGCCTGTTTGACGCCGCGCTGGCTGCGGAGGAGATTCAGGGCATCATCCTGAATCCGTGGCACTGTACACTGCAGCTGGATAAAACGCTGATCCGCATCATCAAGCCATAAAAGCAGGGGAGAGGGCAAGTTCGTTCTGTTGCGATTCCAGGAGTCGGTGCTGTTGGCTCCTATCTGCTGTGGGGGCTGACCGACAAGCCGGGGGTGACGGTCAGCGTTGTGGCCGAGGGCACCTGCGCTGTGCCGGGTGTACGATCAACAGCAAAACCTACCGCCCGCAGGTACTGACCCCCGCGTAAGCCCACGGCACAGACCTGCGGCGCCAGTTTTTTTGTAAGCTTTCTGGAGAAATGTTTTGCGCGGAGATTGACTTCGGAAAATTCGGAAAATTTGTCAAAAAATCTGAAAAAAGGTATTGACATTCCCTTATGGGCGTGGTATAGTAACTAAGCTGTCTCGCGAGAGACGGCGCAGGACCTTGAAAATTGAACAAAACTGAAACTTGTGGAACCTTGAACGTGGGTTTGGAAACCCACGATAATCAATTCCAAATTTACAAGTAATTCATACAGGACGCAAGCGATTGTGTCTGAGTGATTACAGCGATTTAACGCTTTTAAATGGCGATTAAATACCATTTATAAAGAGTTTGATCCTGGCTCAGGACGAACGCTGGCGGCGCGCCTAACACATGCAAGTCGAACGGAGCTTAAAGAGCTTGCTTTTTAAGCTTAGTGGCGAACGGGTGAGTAACGCGTGAGTAACCTGCCCTGGAGTGGGGGACAACAGTTGGAAACGACTGCTAATACCGCATAAGCCCACGGATCCGCATGGATCTGCGGGAAAAGGATTTATTCGCTCTAGGATGGACTCGCGTCCAATTAGCTAGTTGGTGAGGTAACGGCCCACCAAGGCGACGATTGGTAGCCGGACTGAGAGGTTGAACGGCCACATTGGGACTGAGACACGGCCCAGACTCCTACGGGAGGCAGCAGTGGGGGATATTGCACAATGGGGGAAACCCTGATGCAGCGACGCCGCGTGGAGGAAGAAGGTTTTCGGATTGTAAACTCCTGTCGTTAGGGACGATAATGACGGTACCTAACAAGAAAGCACCGGCTAACTACGTGCCAGCAGCCGCGGTAAAACGTAGGGTGCAAGCGTTGTCCGGAATTACTGGGTGTAAAGGGAGCGCAGGCGGACCGGCAAGTTGGAAGTGAAAACTATGGGCTCAACCCATAAATTGCTTTCAAAACTGCTGGCCTTGAGTAGTGCAGAGGTAGGTGGAATTCCCGGTGTAGCGGTGGAATGCGTAGATATCGGGAGGAACACCAGTGGCGAAGGCGGCCTACTGGGCACCAACTGACGCTGAGGCTCGAAAGCATGGGTAGCAAACAGGATTAGATACCCTGGTAGTCCATGCCGTAAACGATGATTACTAGGTGTTGGAGGATTGACCCCTTCAGTGCCGCAGTTAACACAATAAGTAATCCACCTGGGGAGTACGACCGCAAGGTTGAAACTCAA
>OLOS01000525.1_pt1 | contig 39770 bp, 52 predicted proteins | sample 1672631 | NCBI WGS metagenome assembly OLOS01 (sample SAMEA3136707, study PRJEB25190) | human gut metagenome | biome: human gut; feature: human-associated habitat; material: faeces | place: Austria | collected 2013 | reverse complement strand
TCCTTGCAATTCTTTGCAAAGAGGTTACTGAATTGTACACCCGATGAGAATCGAAATATAGACGGTTAAACCTGTTATCCCCGTTCTAACGCCTTCTAGATGGCTTTTGAACGGGGATATTACTATCAAAACCTTTCAAACACTGCCGTAAACGTCCCTAATTTAGTCCCCGATTTTCATATATCGGGGACTATTTTCTAGTACATATTCCACCATACAACAGCCAGCAGGCGACAGAAATCAAAATGGCTCCTATCGTCCAACTGATCCAGCAATATGTCTATACTACGATCCATATTGCATTGAGGTCATATACTCCCAAATCTTACCTTGCGGTCCATCTTCATCAGCGAAGTAGAACTTATGGGCGCCCTTGATGATCTGTGATTCGTCATAGATAGAGCACAAATCCGAATAAAAGCTATTAAAAGCTACGTACTTATCCCACTTAGTTGTACCAGAAGGGAAAGACAGGTTCTTGGTAGCGTCCTCCACTTGGTCAGCACTCCAATGGGCACCTATCTTCTTCTCGCCGCCCGGACCTGTATAGCGGATTTTCTCAATATCCATTTCCGCAAAATTTTTATCGTAGTGCGGACCGTACAAGATAGAATGTTGCTTGCGCATAAACTCCCAGTACATTGCAGGGTGTTCCTCTTTCAGCACACACAGCATATCACTAAGACCGTCCACGCTCTGCCACATTGCCTTGTCAGAGGCTACACCGTTAGCCTTTGCGTTTTTTATTAAATCCTTGTATTCCATATTCAAATATATTAAAGTTACATTTTGTTTTGTTTCATCGGAGGTGTTATGACATTTTGCTGGAAATTTTAAGTGCTTTTTCCTGTCACTTTGTAACAGCAAAACAGTGTTTATGCTATCATTTTGATTAATCCTATTCTATTAGCAATTTCTTTAATTCTATCAAATCCGCATCGGTTATCTTAATCGCACCCGTCTTGCCAAATAAAATGCTTGTTATCGGATTGTCCGGAAGCGCAAAACGGATACTACCCTTTCCTATGGTTCCACGGATAAAGCCCTTACCAAATGGCATTTCTTCCATTTCCCGAAGCATGGAAAGCATATCGTTAAAAAGTAAATCCGCATCTACATTGCCATTCTCATCACACAAAAACAAAGCGGCATTATCTATCATGTCACCTATCCCGTCCTTTTGTTTAGCAAGGAAATTTTTCGCCCCTCTCTTGAGATACACAGATGCTACCTTTAATTGAGGATTATTCGATACAAGCCCGTCTATCCTCTCGTCAATCCATAGCTGCAATGAATCAGCTAGCTTGTCCTTCAGTTCAGTTATATTCTTCTTAGCCTCCATTACTTCTTAGATTTTTGTTGCGGTTTCCCGTTTTTCCAGTCAATAAACTCCTGCCATGTCATATCGCTATGCTCCGTAACGTATTCGCGGAATAAAGCATCCCTTCTCGCTGTTTCCTCCTTGGCTATCTTTGATGTTCTTCTGACAAACGATAGCTGCTGCTCCAATATAGCCTTTCCTTCCGCAGACCCTTCTATTTTACCTTTGACAAGAAGAAGGACTTCGGAATTAACCATCTCCTGAATAGCTATGCTGTTATCGTAGTATTCTTTGTTGTTGTTAAGAACAGCCCGCTCCTGATCGTTCAGGGATGAAACAATACGGTCTATCTCATCCCATATTGGAGTTGGGGTGGATACACGTTGGGGCGACGTAATACCCGGCACCTGTTTTAATTCCTGAAGCTTCTGTGTATAAGCCTCATTCTCTTGCGCCAGTCTTTCCAGACTTCTTCCCGTAGATAATAATGGATCGCTTTCAAACATTCCCATAATAATTTTTTTGTTAGTGGTTAAATAAAGAAAGTGGCATCGCCCCCGAAGGGGCTTACCACTAACGTTTCTTACTCTTCCTTATGCGCTTGGTGTTGCGCTTGTCTGAGTACGGCAATTGCATCCGTAAGGATTCGCCCCCTCCAGCACTGTCACTGTCGGGGTTGATGGTAAACCCACTACGCCATAGATTGCACGACAGGTCTTTCTGTCCGTGTAGCACATGCTTTCTTTCAAGACACTTTCCATGCCCATCTGTATAATCTTGTTTTGGTACAGATTGGCCACTTCCATTCCATAGACCTTTTTGTCAAGCTCACAGAACTTGGCAGAATAGCGTTCGTTCAATGTGTCGTAAAGATCACGTTGTCCCTTGTACAAACCGAATGCGGCTGTATTCAATTTGTCAGTCTGTACATCGTACAAATCACGCATGGATTTATACAAACCAAAATCTCCGTCCACTTGAGATTTCCAAATCTGGAATTTCTCATTAACATCCACATCACGATGAGCGTACATCTGCTCTTGAGTGTTGACTTTAAGCCCCCAAATGGTGTTAGTTAAGGCTAAAGCCTCATCACAACCTTTCTCCCATGCTTGGAAAGCGGTAGGAGCAACACCGGAACGGCCGGCTACAGCATCACTGACCGTGTTAATATTCACGTTTTCCGGCATACCGCCGCCAATACCTCCACGGCGGCCCCATAGTGCGGCTGCACCCAAAACAGCACCACCGATGCCAAAGCCTAGCGCGGTTCCGGCAAGCCCCTTAGATGCGTACTTATCATGATTCTCATCATGTACGTACTCTTTTTCCTTGATTACTTGTTTTACTTCTGCTTCCATAAACTTATAATTTTTTGGAATTACGACCAATATTGGCCGCTCACAAATGTCAGAACAAGTCACTTGCAGATAAAATAATTACTTGCGATATACTTGCTAATTACTTTCCAATTGCTTGCGACCGTCCATTTGTTCATCTTCTCTTTATTAAACCTGATAAACGATACGCCCTGTCTAGTCCTATGGATGAATCTTCCTATCTCATTATCGGTCAGCATCTTGGATAAAGCCAGCACAAGCAGATACCGCGCATCCGCGCACTCCTCCCGATTATTGTGTAATATGTCGGATTCAGAAACCCCGGTGGTCTCACACACTACATTCATAATATCCTTATATAATTCTTCTACTATCATATTTTTAAGGTTAGGATAAACAAAACAACCGGAACATTTGTTACAGCTTTGAAAGCCGCAAACAACGTCCGGTTGTTAATCTCCTAGTCCGACTGCCAATCTATAAGGAGAGCGGCTTTCTTTTTCTTCTAAGCCGCGAAAGAATCACTTTTGTTATATGAGTTTTTCTATTATATACCACACTTCTACCTGTGGCATTTGAAATAATACTTGATTAGTTGCTATTTCATCTTGCACCTCCTTTCTTCTTTACCAGCCAAATGACTACGATTAACAATACTAATATAATACCTATTGAAAACTCTCCTAGTTCTAATTTCGTTTTCTGCCACCATGTTAATTCCTTCTCCACAGGATAGGGAACCCCTACCTCTTTCTCCTTCTCTACATAGGTTGTGTCGTGAATTATCCTGTCACGGTAGACTATATGCCACTTGTCAACAATTACTGAATCGCCTTTCTCTTTTATATAGATAGAATCCTTAATGTGGATGGAATCACGTTCATGCACGGTAAGATAAAGACTGTCAGTCCTTATAGTTTCTACCGGGACATACCTTATACTCCGGCATGACCCAAACAGCAATAGCAATGCTATCCCTACCGCAATCCATATATAGATCCTTAGTTTCATAGCAGGTCCCATCCCTTATAGATATCCTCCATTACGGCAGGAACACCATTCTCAACATAAGAGATGGCAGCAGCCAAAGAGCACATCGTATCTTTATCCTCAATATCCGGAACATATACTGAAGGTACTTGCATATCCTGACATACCCGTCTGATGTAAGCCCCTGTATTGTTCTCTGTCTGTGGGGCCCATCTTGTAATAAAGTCCGCGATACAAATACAGTTGTGTCTCCTTCTGTAATTCTGCAATGTGCGGATCAAGGCACGATAACCCCATTTCATCTCTACAAACTGAAAAAACTCCTTGTCTGTCTGTTTTTCTCTCAATCCCTGCCATTTATCCTTTGTTATGCGGATATTACCCGGATTGTTGTTTCTCAAACCTCTTGGTAAACTCTTCATTTCTTTCCCTCCTTCTCTTTTAATTGCTCTATTAAATTATTAAACCGGCTATTAATATAGATGCTTATGCCAAATACGCTACCGGCATACAACAGACACTGGGCAAACAACCACAATACACTATCATGTATCTGCCCCATAGGTTCCGAGCACACAAAACCAGCCACAGCCAAAGACGCTCCCAAAACAAGCATTCCCACAGCAGTTGAATACTGGATGTTTTCTTTTGTCTCCTTTCTCATTGTGCAATAATTTATATGACTTTTATTATCCTTTTTTAATACCGTCAATTACACGTTTTGGATTACCCGATTTTCGAACTAACCTTTATTTTGTATGACAAAAAAAGCCTGCCACGGAAACTAATCCGCAACAGGCTCTTGATTATAAGAGATAGATAACCGGCAATTAATGCCGGCTACCATGATAGTATCTTATAGCCTCATTGACATATAATGATACTGATTGCTCCTTATCTAAGATAGCAGCTACATCCTCCTCTATCGTGACAAATATTTTTCTTACACCTCTAACCTTGGGACGTCTTGGCACATCATTGCTGTCCAATATCCTATATATCGTTTGCTCAGACTTTGAAGATAATAGCAAAGATATCAATTCTAAAACGACATACAAAAAGAAAATTATATTAATTAGTTATAGAGAGCCAATTTTGAAACAAAAACCAATCTTCTTAAAAAATTGCCATTAATGCAATATTTTTTACTTGCAGGACAAATGAAGAGAATTAATAATATGGCAAATCAAACGGTTTTGTATTTTTATTGACAAATGAAAATAGAGATGGACCGAAGTCTGAAAAACAAGTATAAAACAGATAGCTCCTATAAATTTCTACTGTCTGAGGTATTTTCCCGGGGATTTTTGAGATTTTATTTGATTTTGTTTTACATTTCTACGATTATAATACTTCTGGTTAGCCCTTGTCAGATCCTTGATGATCGTTTCATCAAACACTTCCGAATATATCTCTGTTGTCTTGACCGATGTATGGCCCAAGAGTTTTTGGACGGTGGTTATCGGAACGCCTTGATGTACCAACAGAGTAGCACAAGTGTGTCTGCTGGTATGGTAGGTGAACTTCTTGCCGATATGCGCCATTCTTCCCAATTTCTGCAATGTTCGGTTGGTGTCGGAATTGCAGCCTAATGCAGCCAGTTGTTCGATGCCGTCGTACTTCCGCATTATGCCCAGTGCCTTTCCGTTAAATAATAGATATAGCGGGATATTAAGTTTCACGCCTGTTTTGACGCTGTTTAGGACCAACCATTCCTTTCCGTCAACTGTTACGAGATTCTTACAGGTAAGTTGTTTAAAATCGGAGAATCTCAATCCGCAATAGCAGCAGAAGAGAAATGCGTCCAGTATGTGCCAGCTGTTGTTCTTCCTGTCTGGCAGTTTAAGATTTTCCAATTTTTCCAAGTCGACGGGCATTAGGAAGTTATGTTCCTTCTTCTCCCGCTTGATCTTGAACTTACGGAAAGGATATGCCTCCTGTAAGATATAGCCTTCATTTATTGCTTCGTTAACCAAAGTACGAAGTATTCTCATGTGTTTCCCTACCGTGTTTACTTTCAATCCCTTGTTGCGGAGGAATGCGTCAAACTCCTTTAGAAACGTATAATTGATGTCCGTGAACTCTATCACGTTCCGAAATTCCTTCAATGTGGCTACTGTGCCCAGCATGTTATCCTTGGTTCCCGGTTTCCTATCGGAATTCACTATAACCTGTTGGGCGAACTTAAGAAACGAAACCACGGGTTTTACCCCCTTCCTTACAGCTTCCTTCAATGTGGATAAGTTAGATTCAAGACCTCTCTTCCAATAGCTTAACTCTATAGCCTGTAATTCCAATATATGCTCATATAGCATTGCATTAAGTTCTTGCGACTGCGGATGGTTGATTACTTGGGCACCATCCTTACTCCAACATTCCGGCTTTAGATAGACATTGGTTTTAAAGTATACCTTCCTCTGATTCAGATAGGCTTCTATTTGTACAAGGGCTGTCCCCTGTCGGTTTAACTTGTTTTGCCGGTTATAAACTAAACGATATCTGATCTTCTCTAACATACTCAACTTTTTGTTTTTAAAGTTAAAAAAATTCTTCTGCATTTACAAAATAAACCACAAAAATTGTTCTGGGGGGACTCTTGGGAAATCCGAAGGGAACAAAATCGTTTTCTTCATGGAGTGAATTTACGGATTTTGTAAATGAAATGCCTATAAAAACAATTCAACCTTTCGTTTCCGATTTCAATGCTTTTGCTGGAGAAGGATTCTATGGTAATGTCGTTCAAGGATTGGTTATAAAACAATTAGAAGATGTTGTTTTCATCTTCGGAATAGCAATAAACGGAACATTAATATTTAGAAAAAGGAATTATCCAGACGTTTCAACTTGGGAAGATCCTAAGATAATAATTTACAGTAATAATTGACATAAAATCTATTCGAAACGAGATCTGGAAATACTATAATTCTTTGGTAACATGAGATAAAACGGACGGGTGTGGACCGGCACCCATCCGTTTTATCTCATTAAAATATGACTTATTTTTAATACTATGTTGTTTGTATTTGTTTCCAATCAGTCCAAGTTCCATTATTACATACTCGAATAAAAAATCTGCTCTGAAAATCTACATGAGTTTGCTTGAGGGTGACATCATTAATAGCAATCGTTTCCAAAAATCCGTAATTACTTGATGTATTGGGTTTATTATCCATTGATTGGACTTTATCAACAAACATATATCCAATCTCCTTAAATTCATTAAAATCAGTAATACTACCATATCTCCTTCTAAACCACGTATTATTTATTCCCAACAGTCCCCCCAGTTTTGATGCAAGTGACTGCATCGTCATTTGTGCGGCATCTCCGCTACTTTGTAAAACCCTTACATTTGCGGCATCTGTCACAGTCGGAAGTTCATTTTCATACACGTCATTTCCTGTTGCAGCAGCGGCAGCAAATGTTGAAGTTTCTGACAAAGCCATAACCATTCTTGTGGAAACCATGTCCACCATCTCATCCACTGTTACATTCTGTTCGTTACCATCTTTATCAACAGCCTTAAAACCAACAATATTGTCTAAATTCAAATCACTCATAATATCCTAATTTTATAAAGTTTCTATTTCAGATTCAAGCTCAATGATATGGTTGTCTATACACGTGTTCACCTCATCATTGAAGTTCGCTATATCCAGTTCCACACATCCGGCACTTGACCGGGTGCTGCTGTAGATACGGACATAGCCGCCGTTATTCAACGTTTCCTTCGCCAGCTTCAGTTTCGCCAGTTCGTCATTGATCCGGCTGGCGCGTTCCAAATTCTCAATTTTCATGTTGTTCCTCCTTCTCTTTATATGTCTTCAAATAATGTTCAAACGAATCGGCAAATGCTCCGGTAAAGGTCGGATAAGCGAACCGGATTATTTCAATCTCCTGCCCGCTTAAGTCCACATTGCCTTCCGCATTATAAATCTTCTCGGAAAGACAATGCGCTCCGATATTATCAGGCACTTTGGTATAAAGGTTATTTGCCAAGCTATATGCCACATCACAGGCAACCATTTCTTTCTTGTCTATCCCCGTGTACATGGGGAACTGTTTAAAATTTATTTTCATAATCATTACATTTTAGTTCCAACAATCAATCCAATTCATAAACCACTTGTTATTATGCTTGTCATAATACATTGCTGCCGCCTTTGACTTGGCCAAACCTATCGAAGTGCTGACCTCCCCGGAATTCCAGCCGACAAGATTTGTTCCGGCTATGGTCACATCACCACCAGAAACGTTTCTTATCCAGTAGAACTGCCCGTCTTCCGCAGTGGACGGAACAGTCAGCGTAATACCGGACGTTACAGCCATGATAACACTATCCATCACTGACAAAGTTGTGCTCTTGCTTATTCTGCGCAATCTGAGCCTAAACCCACAGATGTCCCCCTTGACGATATACAACGCATGATTCCCGGTATACTGAAAATCATTATCATCATAAGCATGGGAACCTTGTATGTCAAAATACATGCCCACATTGCCATACGCCGTATTCGTTATATTCCTATTAACCGAAATACGGGATGGGCATAATATTGCCCCCCCACTAGATGAAGGAAAAGTATCCGCTCCAATAAACACGCTTGAATAACTTCCGGTAAATCTTACCAAGTTGGCGGAAAGGAGCATGGCATTATTTCCGCTAACAGCCTCCAAACTTGCAGATGATATGGTAAAACCACCAATATTCCCTTTTGTAGATGTGATTGTTCCAGTAATCTCTGCATTCTTACATTTGAAATACCCGGTTACGCCATTGATAAGAAGAGTTTCACCTTCATCGTTGTGGGATTTAAGCACATTGTTTTTGAACATGAATCCAGCCACATTCGCACCATCGGCGAAAAGGGTATCAGTAGCGATATTCACAAACTTCTGCATGGCTTCCCAGTTCGAATCCCCGTTGGCTGATGTGGGTGCAGCGGTAACGGAAGCGCCGTAATTTTTTACAAGGAAATTATAATAAACTCCCCCTATCAGATATATGACCTTGTCCCGGTAATCCGCATTCCAGACGTAAGTCTGTCCGGAAGCCCATACGCCTCTGTCACGGGGAAACGCCCCTGTTGCTCCTGTAGCTCCTATGGCTCCGTCTTTAGCAACCCCCACACCTTTTTCAGCGACAAAATTATTATTCCATGCGTTTGCGTCCGACGCGGATTTATAAGACCGGACGGCGAACTGGGTGTATCCGGCTGTTGCAGGAACGGATATCTGGCTGTTCAGGGTAGCACCTACATGCGCCAGCCAGCTTCCGTTATATTTGCGTGCGACAAGATAGAACCTATTCGTATCGCTCACATTACCGCCTATATTCTGTTTCATGGTAACAACAAATGCTGACGGTGACGGTGTGCCTGTTGACGTGAAGTTTATCGTGCTTACCGGGCTGTCAAGCCAGTACGAAGCGGACGGTTCGACACCGGAAGTCATTTCCTGCCAGTCGGAGTTGACAGCCTTGTCCGATCTCTTCCCGGAAAGTATGTAACCGCCATCCTTCTTCCTTAGATAACTTCCACCTCTCACACGAAGAAGCGGAAGTGGCGGATTGGAAGTCTGAACCTTGCTTAAGTAAGATCCTCCGGCAAACGATACTGTACTGTTTTTCGCATACGGAATGTTGGCGGACTCCCAATGACCTGCGGCTGTGATACTCTCACCGTCAGCCCCGTCCTTACCATCTACAAGCATGGGGACGGTTTCAACATCCACTATCTGGTCATTCACGTAAAAGACAAACTTCAATGTCTTCGTGAAATTTCCGCTTGATATGGCTGTATTGTTGTTTATGGTAGTTTCTGCTCCACCGTCTATGCTGTATTTCAATATACCGTCCGTCGTAGTGGATATCACGCCCCCCACTGACTTCTGCCTGTAACATGATACGGAAGACACGCTGTAGTTCCCGTTCTTGTCCTTGCTTACTGAACTGGCGGAAACGACAATGCTGTATAGTACGGCATCCGAACCGTCCGCACCTCCACGAACCCCGGCTACAGTGAATGTCAGATCACGGGAATACTGCTGCCCGTTCTTTGTAGCCCTGATTGTGATCTTCACCGTGTTTGTCGCTGCAAGAGTAGCTCCGGCAGATACCGATATTGTCACCACTCCTGTATTCTTGTCTGTCGCACACAGAAGATTTGTGTCAGGTGTACAGGTGATGCTGTCAAGAGTGAGCTTTTCCGTTCCGTACCACATGCTGACTGTTGTATTCCAAGTCTGTGAGGACACGACCTTCCCGTCTGAAGTAAGGGCTGCATTGACCATCTCGTTATCGAAGTCCGCCATGATGGCATTCTCACCGTCCTTACTCCAGCGATGCACCACGGCAGGATCACTGAACTCAGACCATACGCCGTTTTCCTTAAAACGTGTACAACCCCATTCAACCTGATGGTCTATGTCCGTACCAAGATAATTATCCGTCCAGCCTTCCGGAACATAACCATCTTTCTGCTGACTGTCCGGCTTTTCAGGGGTGTTATCTATGATATTGCCTCTTGTGTATATATACTCATAGCCCTTACCGTCTTTCCCGTCCGATATCATAAGCTGCCATCTTCCGTCCTGATAGATGTAGGTGGCGCGGTCAGTTGTGTTACGGTATGAATCACCGTTTTTCGGGTTGGCTGGAGCCGTGGCAAATTCACCAAGGAAAGTGATACTCTCTCCTTTCAGTTCACGCCCGTCAAGCAGCATATCCCAGTCTTCGTTAACCTCCCAGTCGGCAGGTTTTCCGGCAAGATAATAACCACCGTCCTTCTTTCTTAAGAAATTGCCGCCTTTGACACGCAATATCCTGATGGGAGGATTGGAGGTTTCCACCTTGGATAAAAAGACACAGTTGGCAAGAGTGACCATTGTATTGGCTTTGTACGGGGTTTTGGAGGATTCCCAATGACCGCCACCTACTACGGACAATCCCGGATCACCTTTTTGCCCTTCCGCCACTTGTTTCAGCCATGCCGGGTTATCATCTGACGGTTCTGTTGTCGTTCCGTTATCATCAACACACAACCACAAAGCCCCGTTGTGTGACACCCGGTTATAGTAGGCATACTTACCTGCGGTCCATTCACCTTTGTCCAACGGAACACGCACTGTCTGTCCGGTGATCTCATCCACCTGAAAGATAAGCCCGGTCATGATAATGTTTTGAAGAACGGCCGAGTAATTGTCCGCATTAATACCGGCTACAGTCATGCCTTTTTTCTTGCCGAACCACGCAGGCATCTGCGTCGGTTCCGGGTCCCAAGTGTTGGCATTGTCAAAGAATGTAATACAGTTGTTTCCGTTGACTGAATCAATAAGTATATAAGTCTGACGTTCCGGATCCGTAAAGTTACCTGTTTGTGCCAATACCATCTGCTCGGCAGGTTTCCAGTCAGAATGTCCCGGACGGGGAATGACAGTAAACTTCTTGGCGGTATAATCTGCGGCAGTCACCCGGAATTTCATCTCTTCAAAGCCATTCAGCTTGCCTTCGCTATTCTTAGTCACAAAATAGGTGGTAAGGATATCATCAACAAACTGGCTCAATCCGTCCGCGTCCGTCAGATCGGGAGTGATGGTGTAGGTTCCATCGCCGTTATCCACGTATGACAATACGCTACAACCGCCACCGGGGGAGTTTACCATACGTCCTTTGAAATAGGTTGTACGGTTATAGGCTATTTCCGGGACAAACAAACGCTTACGAAATACACCGCTTTCCATTTCAAGATTGCCCTTTTCGTCTATGTATCCACCTGATACACCAGTAACGAAATCACCGAACTTGGCATATTTCTTAATCAAGACTCCGCCCAGTAAGGATAACAAGTACTTAGTGGAATCCGCCACGTCCTTCCGCAAGAATATCTCTTTCAGCTTCTCCGCACTGTTCTCTATCTCAGTCATTACACGCAATGCGCTCATCACATCCTCATCGGTGTAGGTGACATCCTTGTCACCCTGCTTTACGATGCGGTTTATCAGGTTTCCTGCTATCTTAAGCCCCTTAAGGTAATTAATGACCCCTTGCGCATCATCATCGTTCAATGCGGAAAGGAACCAGTTTTGTACAGGTGTGTCCTTATCCAGCGTGTATGCGGAGTTGGCGTGATCGGCGTTGGTGACATCACCACTACCACCACCCTGTATAATAGTCACAGATCGGGGAGCATACTTGCCATCTCGCTCCCTTGGCACTATACGGCTAACGATTCTTATATCTGACCTTATCGCCATTCTCTATCATTGATAATGTTAATGTATTCTGTTCGTAGTCCCATACACCACTTAACAGCATAAATTTCTTACTAACCATAGAATTGTCATACAAAACCGTGAAAGGATGAATGGAATCACTGTTTTTTAATACCTGAGTTAACTTGATTTTGGTTACCTGATAACGGTTGATTATACGGCGAATATAACTTTCTTCAAGGCGAACCAGCCCAGTCTCTCCGGCATAATAGATATTATCTGTTACGTAAAAACCGTTAAGCAAGGGCTTTGAAAAGCTAGCACCATCATTATTATAAGTAGATATTCCGAACTCCTGTTCATCCAGTTCAGTCATATACTCTTCATTAACCACATTCTCATATACACGATCCCCGTTCTCGCCTTCAAAGTTTTCATCATCCTTTTTGTAATACTTTACCTGCAAATCCTTGAGCCCTATTCTAGATATATAAAAATCATTCCATGGCGCACTAAAACCTTTTCCCAATAACTTAAGTTCAAAATCTCCGTACAAACCACTGTCAGGCAATTTTATAAGATATCCATTAGCCCCGGTATAAGGATCATCGACAGTTTTTGTATTAATAACCGATCTCCAATATCCTACGGTGTTACTTACTTCCACTCTAAACGTTGAAGAAGAATCCATCGTCCATGATGTACCGTTCCAATACCAGTTGCCAATCCGCAATTGAAATACAGGCGCGTATTTACCTTCCTCAAACTCCCTGTTTTCCAACTGGTACTCATACGTTGTATTATATATTCCCAAGCTAAAGGATAAACAGATAGCCCCGTATACATATAATAGTGAGCCACCCTTAATTAAAAGCAATGGATTATTCAATCCCCAAGATTTATCCTCGTATGATCTGAGAGAATTTATACGGCATACAACGGCATTATCCCATGAATATTCCGAAACATTCGGAACAAATACACCGTCTTCTATATGGCCGTCGCATTCCGATATCTTCGCGATAGACGAACCAAAATTTTTTAAATTCCCTGTATTCGGGTCATTATCGGCATTAATTTCAACTTCTCCACCTACAGCATCATATATCTTCGGCTCCCATACTACGGGCTTGTATGTTTTCAATATGTATCGTCTCCATTCTGAATCCACATCAGTTATTTTGCCATCAACTAAATGTTTTCCAAGCAAATCAGCCAGACTATCGTAAGGCTCTTCATCAATCATACTCTCCGGGGCGTTATTTATAGCTTTAACAGTCGCTTTATTGTAACCTTTCTCTATATCTATTGTATGGTCACTTCCGGCGAATCCAATATTCTGTAGCAAAACCTCATTCGGATATACGGTATCGTATTCTGTCAAGTCTTCATTGTATACATGGTATTCCCCATTCCAGTCGGGATCTACAAAATACAAGCTCCCTTCATAATCGTACAAACTCCACGCGAAAAAACGACATAAATATTCTAACACTTCGTTGAGATAGTTATCCTCTGATATGAAATTCTCTTCCGCGAGAACAAGATCATCAAAAAGAAATTTGTTCTCTGTGTAATCAGAATCCGAAGAAGCATATACATGAGGTATATAGACCTTCTCATATCCTCCATTTGCAGACTTAAGTATATATCTAAGCAGGTCTACAACTTTAATGAAGGCATCCTCATTCTGTTGCTTGTATCTTATATTCTCAAGCGTACCTATCGCACTGATACAGTCAATACTGATATTATCCGGCGTAGGCTTATAAGGCTGCGTAAATTGTTCCGGAACAATATACCCCGTCCACATTAACTTGTCACCCTTAAACAGTTTGACCGGGGCGTACTGGTTGTTAATGCTGAACAGGTCCAGAAGCAAATCACTTCCCAATAGGGTTAATGTCGCCGTAGAACTTCTTATAGATTCATATACGAAATTCTCATCGTTCCCCTCCACGACAAACGCGCTTCTCGCACCCAGTAATTCCGTAACCTGACCTACATAGCCCTCAATATATACCTTCACATCATAGGCGGTGTTCTTGTAATCCTTGAAATGTATGTTGTATCTCTGTCCCATATCACCATTTTATGTTGTTAGCCTTCATGTAATTCCTTATCGTTATATACATAGCCTTACCGCTTACCCGTGCCTCACCGTCTACTGTTATGTGATTGGATGGTCCACCATTGTTAATCATATCAAACAGCTTGCCTTGTTGGGACTGGTTCAATATCATCTCACCACTGTTAACGCGTGCTATCATGTGATCGCCGAAAAATGAAGAACCTCCCACTATACCACCTGTTGCATATTTTGGTATATTGGCTAAAGCTGCCAATACTGATGCTATGGCAGCGACAGCCAATGCTGCACCAACGAAAGGGATGGAAGCCACAGACGAAGCGGCACCGGTTACGGCCGCTTCCGTATTAGCCACAGATTCTTCCTTTTTCTTTGCATTAAGAGCATCAATAGCCGGAATCGCGGCAGCTACGGAGGTCATTAAGTTGCTGAAATAAGACAGGATCGAACCGGCGGCACCATCAGCCATTGAAGACATACTACCAAAAGCGTTACCTATGGCACTTAACGAATCGGCGAAATCTTCGTTTGACTTGATTTTGTTGGATAAATCTGGCAACTTAGCCTCATCTATAGCTTCATCCAAATCTATCTCTATATTCTTGATTTTTATTTTATCTCCGCTCTCAATAGCCTGTCTCAGCTTGTTATGAAGCCCTTTTACCTCCTCATTAGCCCATCCTTCGGCGTTAAACGCGGCTAATTGCAAATCCGTAGGTCCTTTCTTTTTCCCAGTTTTTTTAGTTTCTATGTTCTTAGATTCTTCTTTTACTATATTTTTAATCTCTTCTTCTTGCGATTTGAGCGAATTGTATATCCTATTACGAATCTCCCATTCTTCTTTTGATACATTCAGAAGTTTTTCCGCTTCATTGAAATTTTTCTTTCTTTCAGCCGTCCACCCTTTTTCCAGCTCAATTTTAGCCCGGTTATATTGCTCCAAACGGGCTTCATATTTCGCCGCTTCAGGATATATGTAGTTCAATCGAGCCTTCTCCTTAGATATAGCCTCAGAAAGTGATGCGCCGGAACTCACATCCTTATTTACTCGTTTTGTTGATTCCTCTACATCTATTTTAGCATAATTATCATACTTAGACTTATTCAGCTCCTCTTCCGTCATCATCCACTCTCTAGCCTTGTTTATCATCTCCGTAAAAGAATCAATTATTCCCTTCAATACTCCATTACTTTGATTCACTGATAAGATAAACCCTTCCCATGCAGACTGTAACCCCTTCACGGCACCCGCCAAATTATCATTATTTATCCGCTGCTGTTCAAACGCTGTATTTGTTCCCGTTATCGCTCCGGTCAATTCTATGAACTTGTCTTTCTCAGAAACAAGTGCCAATGCAGCTGTTACGCTCTCTTTGCCAAACATTTTCGTCATTTCCGTAGCATTCATGTGCTTTGCTGCAAGGTTTTCCACAGCTTGTGACAACCCGACCACAGAAGGACGTAAATTCTTGTCCGCACTGCTTTCCAAAGTAAGGAATATATTACGCAGATTAGTTCCCGCACTGCCAGCATCCGTTATCTTAGGAGCAATAGCCTCTATCGCGGCTACCAATTCATTGAATTGTACACCTACAGAAGATGCAGCACCACCAGCGTTTTCTATAGCCTTATTCAAATATGGAATATCTGCTGAACCTTTTTGTGAAGCAGCGGCCAGAATGTTGATGTATTCAGCAGCATGACTTGAGGAAGCCCCCATTTGGTTTAAGGAACCGGCTAATGCTTTAGCAGCTTCCGGCACATCTATTTCTGCCGCCTCGGCGAGAACTATAGCACTCTCAGTCACTTGTACCAAAGCTTCTTTATTTTGCAATAAAGAGGGAATCTGAGATCCCATCAGCTTGAAAGCATCAACTACCTGGGATGCTGTCTGTGTAGTGGTACTACCCAAACGGATAGCCTCATCTTTAAAGTACGAAAGCTCCTGCGTTGTCACACCTGTTAAGGATTTCAGTGAAGATAGAGACTTCTCAAATTCCATAGAGGTTCTTACCGCATCCCCAATGGCTACCGATATACCAGCAAAAGCAGCAAAACCACTTAGAGCAGGTCCTATCTTGCCGGCCATGCTTGTTATACCTTTCTCAAAATTCCCTATCTCACCCTTCGCCCTTTTGATGTTCTTATCAAAATCGGCAGTGTTGAATAATAGTCTTACAATTGCATTACTCGCCATATTCCATATTTTTTGCCCGTCCCCTTAATTCTTTCAATTCATTCTCATCTATTTTTATCGGCTCCCGTTCCTCGTCCCACGGAAATGGAAACAACAATTCAGGTGTAAGACTTTCCGTAGAATTCACTTGTGCGATAGTATACATCATCATCCTTGTGCGCTCCCATGCCTCCTGCTCCTTCCGGTTCATCCCCCTTATAAATGCAGCACACTCGTTAAAAGTCATACTGTCAAAGAAGTAATCAGGTGATATCCCTCCACGACCGACAACTTCTTCATACAACCTTATCACGCTTACTTCTTCGTTCTCTTTCCCATCGCTTTTTTTTTATCATCTTTCCCGATAATCACACTGATTCTCTTGTTCTCTTCCTCTAAAACAGCTAGAAATGTTTCGAAAATAGATGGATCGGAATCACATGCATCTATCACATCATCAAATGTTAACGGAAAATCCTTGTTATTTGCCATCAGCATGGCACATAACAGAATATAACTGTTAACCATCCTGTCGCCGGAATAAGGTTTTCCGGTAATTTCCTCATATATAAATAAGGCGCGCAGAGTATACCTTAATGTATACTCTGCATTGTTGATCGTTACTTTCTTCATAGCCCAACAGCTTTAAATCAACCTCCTGCACCTGTAGCCTTCTCCAGTTTCCCTTGTCCCTTAAACTGCGCCGTCATGGTGGAATTACTACCCTTGGCATCAGTACGGTCAAGAGATGTAATTAAAGCCTTACCCTTGTAATACTTCTGGCCCGTCTTTGTAGCCGGAGAAGCCCAACCGTCTTCGGGAACACCGTCATTACTCAGATTAGCCGGTACTCCCAAGATGATATCAACCGCCTCACCGGCAATAAAAGCATCATAAAGAGAATCAAAACTTTCCACATCAGCATCAGCACTCACTAACGCCTCTGTAGATGCTTCCCATCCCATCTTCGTCACTATCGACTCATCCCACATGCCATCGTCCTTGCTGGCGGCATCGCCCGTCTCTGCGGTAAGTGTCAGCTTGTGACTGGTTGCCAAAGCCGTAGCCTTACCGGCAACGAAAATCATAAAATCCTTTCCATTCAAAGGTTTTGCTTTTGACATAATCTATATAATTTAAAATTAAACATTTGTTGTCTTTATCTCGAAATTCAGACTCACTGTAAATGCCGGCAATTGATCATCATATTCTTTCGCCCAAGTAGTCAAGACACATTCATCTACATCAAATTCGTCATAACAGGCCATCTTTCCTTCAATAGCCTTTCGTGCAGCCTGACCCAATGTAACCGCTTCATTATATGTTTTTGCAACCACAGTCACCGTACATGATACATTGTCACTTACAGGCCCGTCTTTCGTTTCATCCTGCCCTTGTCCTCTGTCCTCGTACACAATGAATGGGTATGCACTCCCGATTGGTATTACTATCGGATAAATGCGATCCTCTATGTTCTTGGAAATTTCACTGTTCTTCCTCAACTTTTCCACTAAAAATTTACCTATCAAAATACTCATACCCCAATATCATATTAACTATTTACCTTCTGCTACTTCAGCTATTAGTCCAGCCAACCTAAACGATATTCTCTTGCTAGCCTTCGACATCGAACTGGTTGCTACCGAAAAAAATCCTCTAGCACCTATTTCCCCACGATTAGCAACCTTGTTGTTACGACTTCTATTTTTTGTATATGCGGTTCTCTGTTCTGTTCCATCGTTGATAAAACGCAGAATAAACGCTCTGTCTTTCCCTCTGTACGAATTGATTTCTATAGTCCGTGCGCTAATTCTCCTTCTACGTCTTATACCCGATTTTCCACCTTTCGGCTTCTCATAAAATCTTAGACCACTTGTTTTCTTTGGATTAAATAAACTTACATTACCACCATATATTTTTTTATATACCATTGTTTTTACACCCAAATAAGCGCGTCTCGGATCACTCTTCATAGCATTCTTAGCAGCCTCCCTCACGTCCTTCCTCACGTCCGCCAATTCTTGGCGTATCACCTTTTTTACATCTTTTTTTCTCAATATTTTTTCAGATAGCATCTTATCAAGCATCTTTACAACATCGTCAGCGTCCAATGTCATTTCCACCCCAGATATGGCGCGACTCCCTTTGCTTTCATACATACGTTTCATGTATCCCATAAGAAACCTCCGCTTATTTCAAGCGGAATACACGAAAAATCCATGTATTCCGCTTAATTTTATATTATTAACTGCCTACAGAGCTTTACCTGCATATAACGCAAATGCCTCTGTACGCAATGTAGTCAAGCTCCAATCAGCATTCAGTGTCACTTGGACCACATCTTCTTTAGCTCTTGTGTAAGGATCCACAATCAAGCGCACTTCTCCATGCTGGTTAGCAGCCAAGTAACCAAAACATCCCGCAGCAACATATTCTACATCTGCCTTAGCCTTATCATCACCATAATTGATATATTCTGTTGTAAATACTGGATATCCATTGATGGTACCATTTTCTATCACCATACGTCCACTACCTGCATCAATTGGCGTAGCCTCCAATGTGGCTTTCATTGCCTCACTCATCACATAACAGAAACCGTTCATTTCCACACCTGTACTTGCCACCGCTCCCTTCATGCCCAGCAATTCTTTATAAGTAGGAGTGGCGGCGGCAAAAGTTCCTTTAGCCTTGGCTCCTGCAAACGGTCCATGAAGATCACTTGTGAAATTTTCATGAGAGAAGGTTACGCGGTTCAACGTACGCATCAATCCTGCTCTTAACTGACCTTGAATCAATGATACCAAATCTGTATAACTGTCATTGATGGCCTGATTAGATACAGGAATGGTAATACCCAGTCTTACGTGTTTGGCGTTGATTTTGCTTAAATCCAAAGATTCATCAGTCAATGCAACAGTCTCTCCCTTGATGGTAGCTTCCACAGACCCCAATACAGGCCATTGCAGGTTCCCTGACACTCCTGTCTGTACAGGAATACCAACTTTATCAAAGATAAGCCCCATTTCCAAAGGTGGAAGAATATCCTTAATTGTAAGAGGAATCATGCCGCCGGCAGTAATATCCGATGTATCCATACCGGTATATTCACGCTTCAATGCAAATTCTTTCTTTCCACCCGAACTATTAACAATTCCCTGTAACGCCTCACGCAACATCTGATTCTTGCTTTTCTCTACCTTTTCAGCACTCTTCTGAGCGTTTACCATATCAAAGTTCATCTGAATCTCACGAGTATGTTTACCGAATTCGGCTTGCAACTGCTGAAATTCTACATTCTCTTCTGAACTCAATTCCCGCTTTTCCGATTTTGCTTTGTCTGCTATTTCGTTCATGCGGATATTGACTGCCTCTCTCTTCGCCAGAAGTGAATTACGTTCCTGAATTAACTCCTGTACCGTTTTCTTATTTTCTTTCATATAATAACTAAAAATTAATATGTTAATACTCTAAAATCCTAATACATCACTGATTCCCTTTCCATCCGTTGGGCCTCAAGTTTGGTTATGCCTACTATCTGTCCTTTCAGATCCTCTATCAATTTTACACCGGCATCTGTTATTTCCCGTGCTGTTACATTTGTTTCCGTGTAAGCCGGATCGCTTGCAATTGTCATTTCGTAAACCGCATCTATCCTGTTCACATGCCTCAACAATACGCCATCATTATCTTTAGTATATCTTACCGAACTTTTTTCATCACTCCAATATGTAAATGAAGATCCGGACAAATCCCCCCTCCTTACCAGTTCCAAGGCGGTATTTCCATCCGGTGTGTTCGGAGCTTCAAATGAATACTTCACGCCTATCTCATCAACCGTTAACGCCAATGTTCCTTCTCCCCTGTTACTGCGAGCCAACAATTTTTCCCGGTTATGCCATAGTGTCATTTTGATATCCATATTTTTTAACTCCTCAACTGTAACCGCGCCTGGTTCTATGATTTCCCGGTAGTCCTCCCAGTAATCCACCAACATACGACTTTCAACTCCAAATACTATGGCATATCCTTCAATCACCCTGCTCTCTATTTGGCCTTCGGCAATCTCGCGAATACGTGGCACATACCGATCATCCATCATTGTGCGCACCTCCCGTCTATTTATTTTTTTATTCTCCATCTTGATATTTATTAAAATAGTCTGTCCTATAGTAGTCAGTCTCTATATAGACAGGTAAAATACCACTCTACATATATCTTTAGATAGGCTGTTTCAGGTTACCCGGTTCCATCGCTCTCATCCAAAACTGAGGCTATAATAGTCACACTTCCATCGATTTTCGATCTGTTCAGACTTTCTATCCCATACGTCTTTCCATCCCAACGCAACCGACATCGTTCATTTACCACATTATTGCTTCTCATCATTATCAACACTTGTCGCGTCATCCATGACTCTCCCAAAGTTATTGCCTCTATTCCTTTTTGAAATTTAACAGAAGCCCACACCGTAACCTTCCGATTATAAGTTATAACCTGTTCTCCTAACTCACCACGGGTCATTTCCGAACTCAATATTTCCACCCTCTCATTCAACGCCCCGGCTCTTAACATAACTATTCCCTTTCCGATAATTTTACATACGGTTTAACAAGTATGGCTACACTTAGCGGAACCATATTCTGTGCAATGCTTGAAACAGGCTCCCTATTCCTGTAAAAATGAGAAGCAAGCATCAATATGGCAACCTTTAAAGGCGATGGAAATCCTCTACCATCCCACTCAATCAGTTCATCCAACGTTCTTCGCGTCATGTCTATAACGGTATCCTCCGCCGCACATCCATACAGTAATATCGACTGATCCTCATCTGCAAAATCCACCCTCATCTGTAACTTCAGTTCCTCTATCGAAACAATTCTCAATTTCTCACTCATAATATCCATCATTTTACAAATTACTTTCCGACTGTTGTTTCCCTGAAAGCTTCTCACTTCCCAATTTCGCCAGATTTGTACTCAAATACACATCATCCCCCTGCTCTACCGGAGCTTGGTCATTCTCCCTTCTTATGTCATTTACAGTTGCTTGGCCTGTCCCCAGTCGGGATTGATCTGCCTTACCCTTACTGTCCACGTCCAGCGCGTACAGTGCAGAGAGGTCGAATGTGTATTTATAATCCATATAGGTAGTATAATCCAGCATTTTTGCCGCAAACTCTCTTTCTATCTCCGTGATTATTGGTTGTAATGCTTCTGAGTAAAATGCCACATTGCTCATTTCCGCACTCTTATAATTTGCATTAGAATCGTCCATCAATTTGCTGGGTGGTACATTGAATGCCCTTGCGATATCCCTCAGATTGAATTTTACCATTTCCAAAAACTGCATATCCGCAGTAGACATGCTGATTGGGGTAAGGGTTCCATCTCCTCTCACCACCAATATATCCTCCCCACGGTTAATATCATCCTGCAAGTCCTGTCCCTGCTTCCCTAATTCCTTATCTTGATATTCCCCAAACCCCTTAACGCTTACATTATTTTGCAGGATGGCTTTAAATCGGCCACCTGTAGCAAATCTTTTCAACGTTTCACGGTCTGCTGTAGATGAAATAGATAATGTATCTCTTACATACGCTATGGTCGAGCGTCCCATATATCCCCCGTCCATACACATATTCTTGAAATGAAGAATCTCTTCTGCACTGACTGATTTATATATCATGTTAATCGGGTCGTTAATCGTATAAATATTACTGTATACATCATACACCACCGAACCCGGAGAGCACAGATACATAGCTTCCACATTCCCCATGGCATTTCTCATCGGATATACATAAGCATTCCCTTTTAACAGCATCATTGCCACCAAATACTTCATCAATGTATACGAATTCATTCGTTCATTCGGCTTCACCCCAAGCAGGTAATTCATTTTTTTTCCATCTCCCGAATCGTATATCTTGAAATAATCCTTCACCCTGTCTTTCCTCTTATATCGCAATGTCAACACCGCAGCCGAGCTTGATATCAGATTCACCGCACGATATACCGCCGCTATCCGCATCGCCTTCTCATCCGTGTTTGCATATACAACATTCTCCGTATATGATCCTCCGGTAACCGGCGTAGTTTCCTTTGACCCGGTAACCGGCGTTACAGGAATCCCTTTACTTTCCCGCCTGAACAACTGCATAAATTCACCTATCATATTAAAAAATCATCTTTTACGTTTATAATACCCTCCAATATACCAATCAAAAGACGTTTCAGGTTACCCCGCAAATTGTTATCCTTTTTTTTAAGATTCCACTTAAATACTATTGTTCGTAGTTGTTGTAAAGCCATATAGTCATAAGAGTGGCAATCGCTCCATCTATCTTTAGGTTTGATTTTCGTTTTAACGGCTTTTTATTTCCCATCCTATCCTCATCCAAATAGCAATTTCCGAAACAATAAAACAAAATAGGATTATTTGCAAGCCTCACCCTTGCCGGAACCATTTTGGCTGCGCGCTCAAATGTCTCCACCGGAGAGGTGAATGCACCATAAGTCTGAGGTACGGCACGTAATATCCTGCCCGGATCTATTCCCGTTGCCGATATAGCCGATGCAATTGCGTTCACAACCTCTTGCGATTTATATGCGTCATATCCTATTTGTAGAATACATAATTTCCTGTTTCTCTTCAAGATGTCCTCCACTATCATAGAATCATTTATTACCGCCCCTTTACATACTTTCAAATATCCAGTCTCAGCCCAATATTTATACAATTCCTTATTCGGATGCGTCTTTAATGTCTCTTCCGGAATATAGAAGTCCGCCCACACAAAAAAACTTCTCAACGGTCTGCTATATATATTGTAAACAACCGCCGAAAAGTCATCGCTTACCGATAGATCCAGAGCCACCATTGTATCTGGCCTACCTTCAACATTGTCCACATCAAAATCTGAGGATAAGGACCTAGCCAAGTTCTGTGATATCCATACATTAACTCCCCCTGCTACGAAAATATTTAACAACTTTGTTTTAAATTCTATCATAGCTTCCGCATCATGTTGGGCCTTCGCCCATCTTTGTTTATAATAATTCTCCTGTACTGTTATCCCGATATGCGGATTACACTTTTTCCAAACTTCCGGCATCCCCATACTTTCCTCATCCATTTCCCATTCATCCGGCATAAACAGACTTGCAAACTGCGAATCATCCCGATATTCATCTAATAACACTTTTTTTGCGTTTTCCAATTCCAGCGCAAACGGACCATCTTCCACTCTACTAGCTGTTGTGATGATTATTGTAAGTGGTTCCCGTCTTACACCCATTGACGATGTTAGTACCTGTAACAACTCCGCACCATCCGAATGATCTTTTACGTATTTCGCTTGAGCGTACTCATCAAAAATAACAAGAGACGCATTAAGTCCATCCTTCGTGTCCCCCCCTCCGGTAAGACACTCCACGAATGATTCTTTCCCAAACTTATTCTGCTTCCACCGCAGTGTTTCCCTCGTTGATTTAAAATACTTCCTATCACCATCCAACTGCTTTATTATCTTTGATATTTCTTCAAAACATATCCTTGCCTGTTTGTACGAATTAGCAGCCGTATAAGCTTGTGCATTCGTATCACCGAACAATAATTCATTTACCGCTAATGAAGCGGTGCTTGTTGTTTTTGAAAATTTTCTAGGAACGAATAAAATAGCCTCTCTTACCAGCCTTCTTAATTCCATCATCCTTTCATTCTCTATTTTCTTCGTCTTTCCTATCGGCTTATCCGCCTCTCCTTCGGCTTTTCCTACATCCTCCCAATGATAAAACCCTAAGATAGATGCGAATTGAAAATATTGTATAGGTGTCAGCTTGTAACATTTCCGTCCATCCATCCCCGAAAATTTCAGAGACTCATACAATTTCACAAACCTCTTCACTTTCGAAGCTCTAAAAATATAATCATCCATCAGCCTCAGAAACTTAATAACGGCTAAGACTTCGTACAAATTATGCCCGTCTGGATTATTCCTCACTCCTTCCACATATTTCTCCAGCCGTGTGTCTATACCTCCTAATTGATACCGTTCCAAATCCAATCCACCCAGCCTTTCTGTATATTGTGCCTTTAGTTCTTTTCCCGACATTCTTCCATCCATTGTTTCTCCTTTCCGTTAGCCTCATCCTTAATCAATCATCATCCTTGTCACTCAGTTGTTCCATTAATTTTGTCAATGTATCATCATCCTTTGTCTTATTCTCTTCTCCCTGCTGTATCTCCTGATTCATCATTAATGCACGCAAATCTTTCCGCACCCTGTCAGCATATCTCGCCATGAGTATAAATATAGGATTTTCCTTCTCCCTATCAAACCCCTCTCTGCTCTTTTCCACAACTATTAGTTTTGTATCGGCGGCTAAAGCCTCTTCCCTGATCCTCCTGAAAACCAGCAGATCAGAAGCAAGTAACTCTATCTGATATGACATTTCATTGGAATATTTATCATTTTCCTGCAATATTCTTCTTATTGTCACTTTTAAATTTTCAACCTTGTCTGATTTTTTACTCATGTTAAATATTTTAATATTACCTACTTTTTCTAGTTTAAATACCGCTTTGATTCATACTCTTTTACCCCCACCGAAAATTCCTAGACGGGCAAAAAAACCTTTAATTAGCAGCAGAGGATTTGAGAAGTATGCCCACCTTAAAAAAAATCCCCCCCCTATAGGAATTTTTTTATAAACCTTTCCGTACTTTTGCGTGCTCGCTGCTCTACCTCTTTACGTGAGTGGCTTTTCCTCCTTGCATGTTCATTGATATGGCAGTCGTGACATAATGACTGTAGATTGTCGTAGTCGAACATCAACTTTCCCATCTCATCTGCTGATGTCGCATCTTCCACCGGTAATATATGATGAACTTCGGATGCAGGTGTTATTATCCCTTTATCATTACAGATCTCACATATAGGATTATTATTAATTTTCCTCCTTCTCAATTTTGCCCACTTTACCGATGTTATCATCTTAATATATCTATAATCCCTGCTCATCATTCACTTCTCTTTTTCTTGCCTTTACTGGCACATTACCATATCTTGTCACGCCAGCAACCATATCCATTTCACTTCTTACCTCTTCACCTATCCCGTCCATTAACTTGACATTCATTTCTTCCAATATATAATCTATGATCTCTTCATATCTATTGGAGTCTATCTTCCGTCCTATGCTATCTAATTTCTCTGCCAATTTTGGATACAAGTATTTAATTACATTACTTATTGATGTATTGCTCCTGTTGCTTATTTTAACACCTTCTGCATCCACTTTCATGTTTCTAGCCACATACCCCTTTTTACCAACCTCACTAAATATATATATAGAATTCACCAGCTTTAATGATTTTACACCTTTCGGCTTAGTAGTTATTATTCTATTCCTCTTATTTTCGAATCCTTCAAATAACTTGGCAAATTCGGCGATAACATCTCTATTTTTCTCTTCCTCGTTTAAATATCCCGGATCTGCTTTGGTTAAAAACGCTGATAATATATATTGCATCACCTCATATCTACTCGCAAATCCATACTTTTTTACTATATTATCAAGCCTTTCAGCCGTATCACATGATACTTTAGCCTGTACCATCACGTGTTTCACCCTAGATTTATCCCTCATGATGCACCTCCTTCTCTGATATTCGTTTTAATCCGTTCAAGTACATCCCTGTTGGCTTCTAATATTTCATCGAAAGACGGGATGGGAAACCAGCAGATAACTTTAATATCATCCTTAGTTACGTCTTTACCTCGATAAACATTATCACTATCATCAATCCACCATCCATTTTCATACGTAAATATATCTATATTCTTAGGGGATTCAACTTCTCTATCAGCATATTTATAGTAATATAAAAATCCTACTAAAATACGCTGTCCTTCTTCCGGCAACCGTTCCTTAACACTTATCCAAGGTGATTGCTTTGACTGCCATTCTGCACCGTCCTTAAAGCCATCCAAGTAGTACGGCTGATACCCGTCATTGTATATGCTTCTATCTATCACGCAGCTTTCTATTGCTGCTTCTTCTACTGTCTGTTTCATATCTCTCCTTTCCACTTATCCTAGCAACACATACATTGCTACTAGGAATAGGTAATAAATTGTTGTTTTACTCATTCCATATTTTTTATGTACTTTTACACATAGAACAAAATCTAAACCTTTTGCAATCCACAGCATTCCTGTGATATCTATCTGCGCATGCAGCAAAGAAAGTGCAGTTATGACAATCTCTTTTAAATTTTTTCTTTTTCTTTACTTTAGGATATTTCATTTCATTTTTAGTTTTGAGGATTATCCATTAAACTTAAACTCATCCATATATCCCATTTCTTTCAAGCGGATATTGAACTCTTCAACCGAATCATTATTAGGAATGAATTGTTCAAGAACATCGTTAAAAGGGTGCAGATAGTTTTTTAAAATATCATTAGCCTCTTCTTCTCCACGTTTCTTTCCTAACCGGTCTTTGCATACTTCTATGTAATCATCTTTTGTCATATTGTAGTGCGTGACTGTATCAACAATTGTACTAAACCTACAATATAAGCCGTTTGGCTGTTGGGCTATAAATGATCCCATAATTACCTCCTTTCTAATTTAGTTATTAGTTAATTGGCAGTTTCATAAAGCACATCCATATTGTCTTGCTCTGTCTTCCAGTGGTATGTCCAAATAGAGGTTTAAAAGGGATAACAGACAATACTTCCGCAGCTTTTATCTCACTCTCGTTCCATTTGAATACAAGCGTGCCGTTAGGCTTCAAGACGCGCATACACTCAGTAAATCCATCGTGTATGAGTGACTGCCAGTCTTTCGGCAGTTTTCCGTACTTTTTAGCCATCCATGAGTTTTCACCAAGTGTTTTCAGGTGCGGTGGGTCGAACACCACCATGTAGAAAGAATTGTCCTCAAACGGCAAGTTGGTGAAATCGGCTATTATATCCGGTTTTACCTCTATGGTTCTAATCTTATCTCTATCCTTGGCTGTTACTATCTCCGATCTCTTATCAACGAATAAGGCAAGAGGATTATGTTTGTCGAACCAAAACATACGGCTGCCACAACAGGCATCTAATATGATTTTTGTTTCACTCATTTTTTTATAGTTTTGAATTATTTTTTTATAACTACCGCCATTGTACTAATAGAAGTGCCACTCTCTTTAAACTCGCCTGCGCTGATTTCAAACACTTCTCCATGTACTTCTTTCAGCCAGTTGCGGAAATCAATACATTTTTTTTCCGAAGCGAATTTCCAGTGTTGGCTGGTTATTGCCGCAAGGGTTCCACCTTGTTCTAATCGATCATACATAAGCTTTATATGATCTATATCCTGATTACCGGAAAACGGAGGATTTGCAATTATCTTAGTATAACTACCTACACTGTCTTTGGTAAAGTCTTCATCAAGCAATATTACGTTGCTAAGGGTATGAAGAAATTCTCTGTTTTCCGGCATCAGCTCATAACATTCAACCATTACAGAAGGACAAGCCCTATGAATGGCTTTAATAAGGGCACCACGCCCGGCACTCGGCTCCAGTACCGTATCATCCTCATGTATCCCTCCGGCAAGCATAACCAGCCAGTCAGCAACATCGGCCGGAGTTTCAAAAAACTGGTAATCCTGCTGTAGGTTGCACCGTTTACCATCTTTCAGTATGGAAAACACACGTTCCGGATTAAAAGGAAATGTGAAACCCTGTATCTTCCCACCTTGCCATGAGCCGCCGGCTTCTTCTATCCACTTTTTTGCTTCGGCATAGGATTTCTTATTGAATTGTACTTGGGGAAGTTTGAGAACACCATCCTCAAGAGTACAATGTTTCAATATCTCTTCCACACTCCATTTCTTACCTTCATCCTGTTTTTTCTTTTCGTCCGTTGAAGCGTCCGGCGCTAAAAGTGAAGATATTTTTTGAACAACTATGTTGCTTGCGTCCATGAAGGCACTGACGCAAGATATCGCTTCTATCAAAAAATCAGTGTCAACACACCCGGTATCGTCATAGATATCTATCCCTTCGGTCATGGATGACAGTTCATTGAGCTGCGCTACACTACCATGTAACGTTTCGATTAAAATCTTTTTTTTGTTCGTCATAACTTTTCTGTAAATAAATTCTTGTTGTGTCCACACTCCCGTGACCTAGAAGGTCAGCCAGTTGAATAACATCTTTGTTTTTTTTCAGGAACATCTTAGCGAAAAAATGGCGAAAGGCGTGTGCGTGCATCTTCTTCGAATCGATGCCGCAATGTTTACCCCATGCTTTCAAGTGCTGGGAAAAGCCCCGCTGTGTGATCGGACCGAATCTCCCTACTGCGAAAATCCCGGTCTTACCATGTTCCTTAGCATAAGCCTTCGCTTCCTGCTGAATTGTTTTTTGGAAGAAAAAACGTCTGTACTTGTTACCCTTTCCTTTTAATGTCACTTCCCCGGATATGATGTCTTCCCACGTAAACTGCTGGAATTCCGACAGACGGGCGCCCGTTGTTCCCAAGACCTTAATAAAGAAATAGTAATCCTTATTGTTTTTTTCCTTGAGATATTCCAACAGCCGGTTATATTCCTCTTCGGTCGGCACATTGTTCACATCAAGCTTGCGCTTTATTTGGGGACGCTTCAGTTCTATAGGCTTCTTCAGCCATTTAGAAAATCTTTCGATTGCTGTAATCCGCAAACGGATGGTAGCAGGAGATAATTTTTCTTCTTCAAGACTTTTTACAAACCTCCTGCAATTATCCATGTTTACCTCATTGGCATACTCGAAATACTTCTTCATTGATGTGTAATATATATCAACTGTATGAGAAGAGTAATCATTGTTGTCGGTCAGCCATACAATGAAATCATTAAGTTGTTTCTTGTTCTTATCCGAAATGACATCAAGTTTTTCCAAAGGTTTCACCGCCTTTATCCTTTTTCCATATCCGATGTTGAGATAGGATAATAGATCGCATATAGCTGAGCACATTAGCGAATGACGCACCATGACATCTGCATTTTCACGCTTGTAATTCAAATAACCACGGCGGTTCACTTCTTTGGCCATTTCTAAAAAATCCGTGACATGCTTGATATATTTCCCGACAGTATCATAAGTCCTTCCTGTTGTGTATAAGTAAGAAATATAATCAGTTAATATCTTCTGCCTGTCATTATTCATAATCTTGTTTAATTAAATTATACCAATCATTGCTATCTTCAAAAAAACATCTGTATCCATTAGCCGTATGTTTGCCTCTCACTTTCCGACATATAGCACTGATCAAAGAAGGAGCCACGCCAATCATCTTACCAGCCGTTTGTATCGAAGGGAATACTCCACATAATTTCTCATCCTTTATCAAAACAACGCTCTTTTTATTCATGCCTGCACCAGTCTTATGCCAAGCCCCACGTCCTTTAGACAGATTTTTTACACTTCTGGCCTTGGAACGTTTTGAATGATAAACCATTTTACGACCCTTGTTGTGAGAAACACAACCTTTTAAAAATCGTCCGGTGATAAAGTCTCTCTCAAATCGCTCAGGCGGTATATATAATTCACTCATTTCTATTCAGTTTTTAACCATTTTCCTGATGTCAGGTAAATGGTAATTATTGGAAATTAAATTCTAATTGTATTATCAGCAAGCTATTAATCAATCTCTATAATCTGATATCTCCCTTTTTTGATGTAAATCTTATGGTTGTAATAATCCTTGATTACTGCATATCCATACTGAGGCCTAATATTACCTGTTAAATCTTCAACATAAGAGTTTTCGTAGGCCTTCACTGTTGCGCTGTCGCAGGCCTTCACTGTTGCGCTGCCGTAGGCTTCCACTGTTGCGCTGCCGTAGGCCTTCACTGTTGCGCTGTCGCAGGCTTCCACTGTTGCGCTGTCGTAGGCCTTCACTGTTGCGCTGCCGTAGGCTTCCACTGTTGCGCTGTCGTAGGCTTCCACTGTTGCGCTGTCGTAGGCCTTCACTGTTGCGCTGCCGCAGGCCTTCACTGTTGCGCTGTCGTAGGCCTTCACTGTTGCGCTGCCGCAGGCAAAAGATGTCGTTTTTACCTCATGGTATTTTTGTGTATAGATACCAGCTTCCACAAGCTCTTCTTCAGCAAAATTGTCTTCTAAATATTTTGCATCTACTATTCTTGCTGTTCGTAACACCCAAGACCAGTTATCAGTAATAGCCTTAAGTATATCAGCTTTGCTTTGACTCCTTAATCCCATCGCATAACCTATTTGACAGGCTCCTGCTTTCTTGGCGCGCAGTAATAGTTCTTCCTTTATTTCTTCAAATGTTTTCTGTTTCATGATATTGTTTATTTTTCGTTATTTTGATATTTCGATAATTCCACGCCTTGCGCATTCTTCAAGCAAATCTATATCCTCCTTTCTAATAAAAGCTCCTGTCTTGCGATTCACGCTCACATGAGGCTCAAACCCAAACCTCTTGGACATCTTCTCTATCGTGGCACGACTCCATGTATTCCATCTGATCACCACAGCTATTTTTGAATCTTCCATGCCTGTACACTGTTAAACCATTTTTTCTTTCCATCCTTATCCGTATATTCTTTGGCGGAAACATTGAAGCATACTGTAACATCATCGCCAACACGAAGCGGTTCTTTTATCGGGCCATCATTGCTAAACATGGTGAATGCCATTGATTTTCCAAATTGCGTCTGTTCGGTTATAAGATATTCTCTTATCTCGTAATCCGTTCCCTGACGGGTGGTTCCTCTTCTTACACCCAAATCTGCGGTGATTCTTCCTTTGATTTCGCACATCATAATATTTTCTCCTTTTTCTTTACTGCTTTCCTTAGGTCGTCCCGACTACCCTTCGGGCAGTATAAGACAAGTTGCCTAAAACTGTTAATTTTGAATCTTTTTATTATTAACCTATTGATTTTCAGTTATTTAATAACGCCCCATAAGGTGCTTTTTCTTTTACTGCAATTAATTGATAATCAATTAGTTATATTTTTTAATAATTGGCGTGATTGAGGATGCTTGAAAACAGTTTAGTAATTTTTCCTTAAATTCCTGCTCCAAATCACCCATCACTTCCGTGTACTTTTTCTTCTCCACATCCCACGAATTGGCAAACGTGCGTAAGGTTTCCCACTGCTTCTTCGTGAGTTTCCCTTCCATATACATGGCCCTGTACCGTTCCTTGTATCTCGTGACACCAATCCTTTGAATCTCACGGGCTTTCTCCAGTTGGGATAGTTTGACGCCTTTAGCAGGTATAATCTCCCTCTCAAACCGTATCTCTGACCAGTCCTTGTAAAATATACGGGCCATTTTGTTTAGCGACATGTTGTCAACCAATTGCAGTAGTGGTACGGACTGATGTTTGTATACGGTCTCTATTCTAAGGATGTTACTTCCTACCGTCCGTTTCTTCTCCTTGGCCTCGTGTGTCTTATCGTATATCTTCAGTATCTTACGATAATACTTGCTCTTCTCGGTTGTTTTCTGCCTGTATTCCTGATAGTTGGCATCATTCCATAAGGTGCGTTCTGCTATGCTGTCCACAAGTCTTATATATTCGTCAGCCGTATGTTTCATCTTCATCGTAACCCCTATCTCGTAATAGGTCACTATTGCATTCTCCGCTTTAACGCACAGCCTTAATAGTAATTCCTCTATTGTCCTCACTGCCATCCGGAAGGTCATCGGGCGGCTGTTATCCAGCTTGCCCGATTTCCCCTTATGGTATAGTTTACAGACCGAACAACTGCACTTTAAAGTATCACCCCTTATTTCGATAGTGCATCCGTCAAAGTTGGAGTATGCGGAAGACTTGTAGTAGATCTCATCATCCTCCGAACATTCCTTAAGGTAGTTCTTCAGGACTATAGTCTCTATGTCGTTCACATCTATCCTTGCCTTTATGGTTATTCGGTCAAACATTTTATCGTCAAATTTCTTTCTTTCAAAATTCGGTTTACCTCACCCTTGTAATGGGCGATTAATGCCTCATACTCGAATGCGGTGTACTTCCTTGTTTCGCGTTTCATTGACTCCAGAATCAATATCTGGTTTTCTCCATACTTTCTCACAAGTCCTCTTCTATAACCCTGTATGTTGCCTTCATCGAAGCGGTTGCAGCTACGGCATTGAGCATTACAATTTACCTCACTGTAACGGGTTGCCATGTGTTGACGGTTAACGTAATGACCACAGTCTGCCTGTGTTATGGGTTTTACCAAACCACACGAGATGCAACGGAACACCGTAGTATTAGGTATCATATCTCTTAATCTGATATATTGCGAAAACACAGCATCCAGCTTCCTCTTCAAATTTGCCGTGCTGCTAGTTTTTGCCGGTTTCTTCTTCTTGGATAACATTGGTCTTATATTTTATAATCTTACTCAACTGTTCCGGATTGCGGAATCTTATCGCGCATCCGCACCATTCCTGTGTACTGGACTTATATGGAAATTCGTGGTATTGTGCCGCAAATTCCTTGTCCACCAATAGTGCTGCGTAAGCCTTCCACTCCTTACCCTTGTTCCAGAAGATAGATAAATCCCCAATTTCTGGGGCGGTTTCCGTCTCGCCGGTGATATCCAGCAGGAAATCTTTGCTCTTTTTCTTGAAAAACAAAGCTATATTATCACCGCAATCCATTCTTTGGTATATTTCATATTCCGTCAAATCCGGTAAATCGTCCTTTTTCATGATATTTTTTGGTTAAGTAATTGATTAATAAAAACTTCCATTTGAAGTTGTGGGAGCTACGGGAATTGAACCCGTGACCTATGGCTTTGCCGATCTGTATCATGGAAACACACAAAAACAAAATAAAATAGATTAATTACCCCTGACCGTTAACTGCCATCGCTCTGCCACTGAGCTAAGCCCCCCATGTGCCGGATCACCTTCACAGGCTGCACCGGCTAAAACCTAAACTAAAACCTATGTTTGACCCTGGTATGCTTCCGAAAACTCTTTCGGAACAAAGGCATATACCGGAATTACTCCCGATTCCTCTATCACTGCATTAATATCTTTCCGCTTGAACGTGTTTCCTTTATCCACAAGCTCTTTCTCATGCTTGTTCTGTTCCCGGTTCAGGAAATCGTTTATCAACATTATAGCCCTTTCAGCCGTATAGGTGTTCACTATAAAACTTTGGAAAATCTCATCCTTATTGTCCTCGTCACTATATGAAACCCTCGCCTTAATCTTGTAGAATTTCAATGTGTCAGGTTTATTCTCATCATCCCCTTTTAGAATCTGGTCCCTTTCCTCTCTTGAGTATAACTCTTCGTCAAGCGCCAGCCTTGTCACATCATCAAGCGGTTTTTTGAGCATTGTATCTACTATGATTATATGGTTCTCATACTCCTTCACCATTGAGACCTGATATCTTCCGATATAGTTCAACTCTACAAAATCTTTCACGATCTCCAAGGCGTTATCTACCGAACTGGCGAGCATCAAGAATTTTCTTTTCTTATCTTCCACGTCGACTTGCGCCATATATGGATAAATATGTCTGTTCTTGAACTCGTAGGACATACGTTTCTGATTGCTTACCTCCACTTCACTTATCGAACCCTCGCTCATAAAGAACTGTATTCTTGATAATTCCTCTGCTTGCAACAGGGTTCCTCTTTCGTAGATCATCTCCTTACGCTCTATTGACACCACCTCACCCGAACCTTTGTCTACAAAATCCTCCTTCCATGAACGTTTCAAATCATAAACTAGGTACTTACCTTTCATCTGTCTGATATCCGATGTGATTTCCCTTACCTCGTTCTTTTTGGTCTCTACTGATTGCATAACTATATTATTTTAATTGATAATCAATCGCCAAACTATCCCAATGATTACGGTTGCTCATGTACTCGTCAACTAACCGACTGTCGGAAGGATTGCCCAACTCTGTCTTTAATACCTGATACACGTTGTCCGGCATGTTGTAGATCACAGATTCGTTATAGTCACATCGTCCGGCAATGCCTAGCAATAAAAGCAATGCCACAACCAATAATGTATATTTTGTTAACTTATTCATAATCAAACTCTTTTTCTTGTTCTTATCTTTATCGGATTATTCTTCGTTCCTGTACCGAACCATTCAAGACGATAACCCTTGATGCGAAGCCAATATTTAAATGTTCCTACGTTCCTTTGCATAACCTTAATTCTATATTGATAAATACTTCCCTTCTCTCGGATTGTGATTCACCTTTATTGTCTGGTCTATCTCATTCTGTAATCTTGCTATCTTAACCAGTTCTGCCGCCCACTTGATACGGTTCCTTTCAAAATCACCACATAGCATCGCTTGTGCGTAAATTTCAGCCTTCGCCTCGTGCGCATCCAGCTTTTCTTGTAAATCCTTTGGAATACGTTTCTTTCCTCGACCCATATCTCACCTCCGTTTTTCCGTGAATAAGCTCAATGCCATATCAGCATCTACTACAATCATTCGTCCCACTTGGCGGACCGCTTTCTTTATGATGCCCGACTTAAGGCGGTATGCCGTAGTCTCGGAACAATGAAACAGGTCCATTATCCCTTTTATGCCATACACCAAGTTCTGCCCCGTTTTGGCAGGAGCAACTATTTCATTCTTCGGAATCAAGCCGCTAAACAATTCCTTCAATTCGCCTACGGTTAAATCTACCAACCGGGTATCATCACTAATTCGTCTTTCTAATGGTATCATATCTTTGTTATCTTATTTTTAATGTTTACTTTCGCGAAAAAAACTATTATTATGAGCAATTTACTTATTACTTCTACGATTAAAGATCAAGTACTTTCAAGCCTTATTTCCGTTAACAGCATCGGCATTACCGCCAACCTTTACGAAGAATCAAGAGATTTAAACCTGCCTCCTGACGTGATTGAATCCATTTACGATTATTTTGAAGAAATCGGACTTATCACACTGGAGAAAACTTATGATTCTATCGAGATTAAAATGAAACCTAAAGCATTTGACCTATATAGTCATGGCGGCTTTACTGCCGAAGAAGAGCTGTTAAAAGCCAACCTTCAAAAACTTGACCATGAATTAAGAATCCTTTCCGACAAACTCTCTCCAAGCCTTCTTGAAACGTCCAATAAGATTTCCTCCATCGCCTCTTGTATCGTTAGCGCTCTTGCGCTCTTTAAGCCCTAACAGGAAATCAAACATCTTTCTTATCGGATCGGATGCTGCCCAATACATTCTAGCCGGCATTTCGTCCTGATATATCACAGCCCCTTTGTCTAATACTACTCTCTTGTATTTCTTGGGGGCTTCTCTTCCAAGTGTCTTAGCACCATATATCCTTATTTCTACAGAAGTTATCAAAACCCAATCCGTTTTTTTCATATCCTTTAAAAAGAAAAGCCCTCGCTGTTCCCGACATAATTGGTGTTTGGCCGGTACTAAGCAAGAGCTTTATTTTTGATATCCTAAATAACTTACGGTAAACACCACTAAACCGTATCGTCTAATTTTTAATTCATTCTTAGGATATTAAAATGGAAGTCACTATATTTGCCGTTGGAACAATTTTGGTGCGAACAAAATCACGGTTTATGTCGTGACAGCCATTTTTATATCCGTTTGCAACCGTTGTTTGTTGGTTACGGATGCAAAGATTACCGATTTTATCAACTAAAACAATTATTCTAGTGAAAAATATCGGTAAAACAACATTAATTAACTTTTAAACGTATGAATAAAGTTCTTGTTTCTATTTTAATTAGTACGGTGTCTGTTATTTTTAGCATAATATCTTTATGCTTTGCCGCGTACCGTACACCTGAGTTAGAGTTTGATTACTTAGGGGCTATAATTGGGGTTCAGTCTATTATTATCACTATACTAATAGGTTGGCAAATATTGAATTATATATCAATAAAATCTGAATTAAGAAAAACCGTAGATGAGATTTCTACCGATAAAATGATTAAACTATCTAAAGCTTTACTTGGGTATACAGATGCTAGATTAAGTAGTATTTATGTCTATGGAGGAAATGCCAACAGTTTAGATAATGCCTTTTCCGCTTTAAGCGTTATTTTAGAAAGTAAAGGAATATCTGCCTATGACTTATCTCTCAATTATACCATGAGTAAAATATTAGATTACATTAATGATATGGAGGCTAATGATTCAGTGGAGATATATAAAGGCAAAAAAAATCATTATATACACCTCCTTAATCAAATAGAACACCCAGATAAGAATGATATTATTTCACAAATAAGAATGGCTAAAGAAATATCTTAGACTTTTAGAATACCCATTAAAATCCCTAATATTATGCAAACAACCAATGAAAGAAATAATAATAGTCCCGCTATTATATCTCCTATATCGCTGTGTATAATTCCACTAATAAAGGCGCATATCATTATTATGGACACAGATACCATTACGCCATATTTAAGAAAAAGCATAAATGCTTTTTCAAATGATTTTAATTCACTATCATTCATAATGAGTAAATATATTAGATTACAAATCTACTGAAAATTTTCACTATGACAACAAAAGATAGATTAAAAATGTTCGTTTCTTCTCTAGGATTAGGAAGAAATAAATTTGAAACCTTACTCGGCTTATCGAATGGATATATCTCCTCAAAATCATCTGCTATATCTTCTGATGTTATAGAAAAAATAGCATTCGCCTACCCAGATTTAAGCCTTGAATGGCTACTTCGTGGAAAAGGTGACATGTTTAAGCCTCAACAGGAATTATCAACTAAGCCTCAACCTACACTTATCAATACAGAAGCAGGAACCCCTGAAGCCTCTGTATTGTACCAAATATATAATGATACCATAAAAAGAATGAAAGAATTGGTGGAAGAAAATATCAATCTTAAGAATCAAATAACTGAATTATCTGAAGGAAGCGAAGAAATAGCCAATCTACTAAGAGAAGTTCGAAGTGATAACAAAAGGCTTGACCAAGAGAATAGGGAGTTAAGAATAGAAGTGATGATTAAAGATGCACAACTTTCCGAAAAGGAAAAAGCCGTATCAGACTATAAAGAGCTACTAAAAGAAGCTATATAAGCAATAAAAAAACATTTTATGGACAGCTCATGATTTTCAAAACAAAATATATCATTCCATTGTTTTAATTAAGAATTATCGCAAAAATAACCAAAAACAATGGAAACTAATACCAAAACACTTTCTATTATAGTAATAGAGCAGGAAAAAGAAATTAAAGAACTAAGGAAGCAACTTAATGCTGTTATTACCGCAGCATCTTCCAGCAAATGTCTAACCTGCCTGCTTAAATTTATTAAAATCAAAAACAATTAGAAATGGCAAAGATCTATTTTTTATATCTTTTGTTATGCTATACTACTCTTTCTTATTCACAAAATGATAGCATTAAATCTCATATTACTAGAGATAGTTCTTTTCTTGAAAAAGATTATCTTTCAACATTAGACGCTTTATCACATACGTCTATCATCAATAAAATAAAAAATAAATTTCCTTTTATTATAGAAACAATAAATACATCACTCCCTAACTCTGTCGGAGGAGTTGATTTATCGTTTTCGGGAATAAATATCACGAATAAAGATATTAAATATATCTATATAAACGGATATCCTATCAATGCTGTTGGAGATAAATGTTTTTGCCATATTAGAAAACATTCCAACACAACCTGCAAGATTATCGGACCTATCAAATTTATGCAATATAAAAATGAAACATTTAATAATGTATGGTATGACTCTACTATAAAAGAATTTATTCCTACTTCTATAAAAATTCAATATACAGACGGAAGTCTATCAATAATGAATCAAGCAAAAATAAAAGAATCCAAAACTTATTCGGATTTGATTAATAAACCTGTAAATCTAAACAATCTCCCGCTTCCTTTTGGAAAATTTTGTTTATTTGGACATGGTTTATATGATGGAACTGAATTTCTTACCTCCTTCACATCTATATTATCTGATAAAAACAACTATATAGATATCTCAGATAAATGTTTTAGAATATATAAGAATGGAAATCTATTATACGAATTTTATCTATCGTCTCTTCTTAAAACACATATAGACTATTCTTTATATGAATTTAATAGTAAAAAAACATTTTCTATTAAATGTTTATTCCACAAGAATTCATCAAATACTCTATTTTATTCGGTAACAATATCATCAGAAAATCAAAAATCGGAAGTTTTTTTCTTTTCTCTAGCTAATAACTAAATATTTTATTTATCAAATCATGAACATCAAACGAAACTGCATCTTTCTTCTGGACAAGGAGAAAGACAAACCTGACTCCAAGCTCCGCTACAGGATCAAGTGGGACGGGAACACCGTAGCCTTTAATGTGGGCTACCGGGTGGACAATAACAAATGGGTAGCCGAAGCCCAAAGATGCAAACCAAACACTACTCATGGAAAGAAAAAAATCTCGGCTGCAACTATCAATTCGGAGATAAACCGTCTTGAAGAAACTGTCAACGACACCTTCTTCTTCTTCGAGCAGACAGGACACGCGCCCACGTCTTCCGAATTCCGGGATGAAGTGAACAGAAGGAATGGGAAGATCGTAGAAAAGGAGGAAAAAACAATCTTCGATTACTACCAACAATTCATTACTGAACAAGGTAAGGAAAACAGTTGGTCAGAGAACACATACAAGAGACACAAGACCACAATGAACCATCTAAAGAAGTTTGCACCCGATCTTACTTTCGCAGACCTTACCCATGAAGGATTGTCACAGCTCGTGGATTACTTTATGAGCATAGAAGTGGACAATGAAACCGGGATGAAGAATTATACGGCGAAGAAATATATCAATCTGGCAAAATGGTTCTTGAAATGGGCATCAGAAAAAGGGTACAACAAAGAACTTGCATTCGTCACTTTCAAGGAGAAGCTAAAGACCATTCCGGCGAAGGTGATATTTCTTGAATGGAATGAACTTATGAGTGTATATAATGCCACATTCCCGAACGAGCCTCATCTCGAACTAGCGAAGGATGTGTTCTGTTTCCAATGCTTCACCTCGCTACGCTATTCTGATGTAAAAAACCTCAAGAAAGCCGACATCTATGACGGATATATTACCATCACTACCATTAAGACGGACGATCCGTTAAAAATTGAACTGAACAAGTATTCCAAAGCCATATTGGAGAAATACAAGGACATAGAAGGAATATACGCGCTGCCTGTGCCGGTAAATCAGAGGATGAACAAATACATCAAAGAAATATGCAAAGCCTGTGAGATTAACGAACCTATATGCAGAACATATTATAAGGGAGCGGAAAGAATAGACGAAATCCATCCCAAATACGAACTGATAGGAACCCATTGCGGTAGAAAGACCTTTATCTGCAACGCACTCATGTTGGGTATAGCCCCCAACATTGTAATGAAATGGACAGGTCACAGGGACTACAAGTCCATGAAACCATATATCGACATAGCTGATAAGGCAAAAGAAGAAGCCATGAACCTTTTTAACCGTTAGTCCCTTAATTAGTCCCTTTTTCTTTAAAAACACTGATTTTCAGCATCATTTGTACACCCGATGAGAATCGAACTCATATCGTCGGAACCGGAATCCGGTATTCT
>OLOS01000523.1_pt1 | contig 39842 bp, 53 predicted proteins | sample 1672631 | NCBI WGS metagenome assembly OLOS01 (sample SAMEA3136707, study PRJEB25190) | human gut metagenome | biome: human gut; feature: human-associated habitat; material: faeces | place: Austria | collected 2013 | reverse complement strand
CGGCGCGCCGCTCGGTGCGCTCGTGCGCCCCACGGCGGGCGACCGGGCACTGCTCGATCTCAAGCGCGTCAATGCCCTGCGCCTGACGCAGCTCGGCGTTCCGGCGGAGCAGATCGCCGTGTCGGACGCCTGCACCATGTGCCGGCCGGACGTGTTCTGGTCGCACCGTGCGACCGACGGCCACCGCGGTGTGCAGGCCGCCGTCATCACCCTGTGACCCAAGGGGGTAACCCATGAAACATCTTCATCTGACCCGTCTGCTCGCGTTTGCGCTGGCGCTTGCGCTGCTGCTCGGCTGCGCCGCCTGCGGCAAGGGCAACGCGGACGACACCGGCGAGACCGTCGGCCGGAAAGATCCGCAGACCGCCGTCGAGCTCGATGGAAAGTTCACGCTCAATTACAGTGCGTCCGCCGGTATGAACCCGTACAAAACGCAAAATACCGACAACCTTGCCATCTGCGGTCTCGTATACGAGACGCTCACGCAGCTCACCGATGCCTTCGAGGCCGAGCCCGGCCTGTTCACCGCGTGGAGCAGCGATGACGGCGAGACCTGGACGTTCACCGTCAACACCGAGCGCGCCTTTCACGACGGGCACAAGCTCACCGCGCAGGATGCGGCCTATTCCATTCGCACCGCCATGGCGTCGAGCCTCTATGCCGGACGCCTGAGCGCGGTCAAGGAGGTCAAGGACAATGATGACGGCACGGTCACCGTCACGCTCTCGCGCGCGAATACGCAGTTTCCGGCGCTGCTGAATATCCCCGTCATTGAAAACGACGCCGGCGACAGCGCCTATCCGTGCGGCACGGGGCTGTATACCTATACCGCCGACCATCAGAGCCTCACCGTGGCGTCCGACCATCCGGATGCCGACAAGGCGCCGGTCGAGGCGTTCTACCTTGCCGAGTACAAATCGGTCGAGGAGATCACCTCCGCGTTTGACGACGGCGAGCTCGACCTTGTGCTCGGTGACCCAAGCTCCGGCACGGACCTGACCTTTACGGCGCAGAGCGATCAGCGGCAGTATGCCACGACGAACCTGCAGTACATCGGCTTCAACACCAACAGCAGCTTTTTCATGACCGCGCGCTACCGCCAGCCGTTCAACTATGTGGTCGACCGTGCGTTTGCCGTCGCGCTGCTGCATGACTGCGCCGTTGCGAGCGCGCTGCCCATCCACCCGGCGAGCACGCTCTTTGACAGCTCCCTCAATGAATCGCTGGCCTACGATCTGGACAAGGCGAAAAAGATGCTCGACGACCTGAAGATCGTCGACTATGACGGCGACGGCGAGCGCGAGTATATGCCCGACGGCTCGTCGCCGCTCGACATCAGCCTCTCGCTCATCGTCTATGCCGACAGCACGTTCAAGGTCAGCATGGCCAACAAGATCGCGGCTGACCTCACGAGCATCGGCATCCCCGTGAAGGTGCGCGAAATGAGCTGGGACAACTATCAGGCTGCGCTCAAGGGCGGCAAATACGATATGTATTACGGAGAGGTCGCGCTCCCGGCGGACTTTGATCTCTCGGCGCTGCTCAAATCCGGCGGCGCGCTCAACTACGGCGGCATCTCGACCGGTACATATGCCGATGTCATCGATGCCTACCTTGCCGCTCCGGACACCGGCCGTGCCGCAGCCTGCCGCACCATGCTGCAGACGATCTCGGATACGGCGCCCATCGTGCCCGTCTGCTTTGAAAAGCACTGCCTGTATGTGCACCGCGGCGCTGTCGGCGGCTTTTCTCCCTCGAAGTACAACAGTTTCCGCAACATCACGGATTGGAAGATCAATAACGCATGAAACACGAGTGGATCGCGCGCGCCAAGCGCTTTGCCACCTATGCGCTTGTCGGCTGCTTCGACACGGGCATGGACTGGGTGGCGTTCACGACCGCACACGAGCTGCTGCATTTTACGCCCATGCTCTGTCAGGCGATCGGCTATGCCGTCGGCATGGTCTGCAGCTATTTTCTCAACGGCCGCATCACCTTCCGCGACGGGCACGGTGCCCGCTGGCGGCAGTGTGCGCGCTTTGTGGTCTGGAACGTGGTGTCCCTCGCGCTCAGCGAGGTGATGATCGGTCTGCTGACGCACTTCGGCATCAATCCGTACCTTGCCAAGGTCGGCGTCACGCTGGAGGTCGCGCTGCTGAATTACTTCGGCTATAAGTATATTGTGTTCGCAGTCCCCAAAGAAACGGAAGGAGAGCAGGATCATGACAGATCGTCAACTGATTAATCTGGCCGAGCAGGCCTCCCGCAATGCCTATGTCCCGTATTCCCATTTTGCCGTCGGCGCCGCGCTCGAGTGCCGCGACGGCACGGTCTTTACCGGCTGCAACGTGGAAAATGCCGCCCTCGGCAGCACCATCTGCGCCGAGCGCACTGCTGCGTGCAAGGCTGTCAGCGAGGGACACCGTGACTTTGTGCGCATCGCCGTCTACGGCGACGGGGAGCACTACTGCTACCCCTGCGGTGCGTGCCGGCAGTTTCTGGCGGAGTTCGCGCCCGACATGGAGGTGCTGTCCGTCATGGGCGGCGGGCGCTATGTCAGCAATCGCCTGAGCGAGCTCATGCCCTATACCTTTAATTATTAAGGGTGCGCCATGGAACTGGAACAGCTGCGCATCTTCTGCGCCGTCGCCGCCTGCCGCAGCTTCACCCGCGCGGCCAAGGAGCTCTTTGTCAGCCACTCGACGACCAGCCGCGCCGTGACCGCCCTTGAGCGGGAGCTTGGCGTGCCGCTGCTCACGCGCGACCGGCACACCGTTGCGCTCACGGGCGCGGGCGCGGTGCTTCTGACCGGAGCGGAGGCGCTTTTGCGCGATGCGGACGCCCTCGCGGACGCCGTGCGCGCAGCGGCGGAGCCGTTGGAAACGGCGGAAGAATAAATTGGTCGGACTGCACAAACTTTTTTGTGAATTTTCTACATTTCGGTGAAAAACCCTCTTGACATACGAGAGGGTTTTTGCTATTCTTAGGGAGCGCCTGTGCGGAAACAGGTGCATTCTGCGATGAAGCGGGAGATTGCGGAGCTGATCTCCGGTAACTTCCGTGGAGTATGTCCGCTGCCGGGCCTTTGCACGGCAGACAATCGGGCGGTTGAGTCAGCCAGCACCAGCGTATATCACCTGCGCGGCTGCATACCGGCGAGAGCCGGTTTGTTTTTCGGGCAGGGTTTGATACGCACGGAACGGTGTATGGTGATCTCATCCGTGCGAACCGGCGGAGCCAATGCCGCCAAAAAAATTCGTAACGGAGGAAACAACATGGCAACCACGAGCAACAAGAAAATGATCCGTATCCGCCTCAAGGCCTACGATCACCAGCTGATCGACAAGGCGGCGGAGAAGATCGTCGAAACCGCGAAGCGCACTGACGCAAAGGTCTCCGGCCCCATTCCGCTGCCGACCAAGACCGAGATCGTCACCATCCTGCGTGCTGTTCATAAGTACAAGGACAGCCGTGAGCAGTTTGAGCGCCGCACCCACAAGCGCCTGATCGACATCATGAACCCGACCCAGAAGACGGTCGAGGCTCTGATGAATCTGGAGCTGCCGGCCGGTGTCGAGATCGACATCAAGCTGTAAGCACACCCCGTTAACCCTGCGCGAGAGCGCATATTTACAAACCCGAAGTCCGCAGCTTGCGTGTGCGGACGGGTCAAGTCAGCAGCCTCTGGCCATGAGCTAAGCGAGCTGACCAATAACCTGAAGGAGGAACATGTATGAAAACAGCCATCATCGGTAAAAAGGTCGGCATGACGCAGATCTTCGATGAAGCAGGCAAGGTCGTCCCCGTCACCGTGATCGAGGCAGGCCCCTGCACGGTCACCGGCAAGATGACCAAGGAAAAGGAAGGCTATGAAGCCGTCCAGCTCGGCTACGAGGACGTCGCCGAGAAGAAGCTGACCAAGCCCGAGAAGGGCCACCTGGACAAGGCGGGCGTCGGCTATAAGAAGCACCTCAAAGAGTTCCGTCTCGAGGACTGCGCCTCTGTCAATGTGGGCGATGTCATCAAGGTCGACGCCTTCAAGGAAGGCGACAAGGTCGACATCACCGGCATCAGCAAGGGCCACGGCTACGCCGGCGTCATCAAGCGCTTCGGCCAGGGCCGTACCCCGACCTCCCACGGCGGCGGTCCTGTGCACCGTCACGCCGGCTCCATGGGCTCGAGCACCGATCCTTCCCGTATCTTCCCGGGTAAGAAGCAGGCCGGCCACATGGGCGTGGATCAGGTCACTGTCCAGAACCTCGACGTGGTCAAGGTCGATCCCGAGCTCAACATGATCGTTGTGCGCGGCGCGATCCCCGGCCCGAAGGGCGGCATTGTCTATATCAAGAGCACCGTTAAGAAGCTGGTCGTCAAGAAGGGCGAAGCCGGCGTCAGCACCAACCCGCAGAAGGCCTCCGGTCGTAACCCGCAGAAGGCTTCTGCAAGAAAGTAAGGAAGGGAGAGAGCGAATATGCCTACTGCTAAGTTGTTTAATATGGCCGGCGATCAGGTCGGCGAAGTGGCGCTCTCCGAAGCCGTTTTCGGTGTTGAGCCCAATGAGTCCGTTCTGCACGACTCCGTGAAGAACCACCTGGCCAACTGCCGTCAGGGCACGCAGAGTGCGCTGACCAAGGGCGAGGTTTCCTACACCACCGCGAAGCCCTGGCGCCAGAAGGGCACCGGCCGCGCGCGCGCCGGCTACAAGGGCAGCCCGGTGTGGACCCACGGCGGCGTCGCGTTTGCGCCGAAGCCGCGTGATTACAGCTACACGCTCAACAAGAAGGTCAAGAGACTGGCCCTCAAGAGCGCGCTGAGCGCCAAGGCCGCTGCCGGCGAGATCCTCGTTGTCGACGGTCTGGCTGTCGAAGAGATCAAGACCGCCCCTGTCAAGGCGTTCCTGACCAAGATCGGCGCCGAAGGCAAGGCTCTGCTCGTGACCGAGCAGGTTGACGAGAAGGTCGTCAAGAGCTCTCGCAACATCCCCGGCGTGAGCAGCACCATCGCCACCATCCTCAGCCCCTACATGATCCTGACGCACCGCGTCCTGGTCGTTGACAAGGCTGCGCTCCAGAAAATCGAGGAGGTGTACGCATAATGAGAACCGCTTACGATGTCATTATCCGTCCCATCATCACCGAGCAGTCCATGGAAGACCTCGACATCAAAAAGTACGTGTTTGAAGTCGCCAAGGACGCCGGCAAGATCGAGATCAAAAAGGCCATCGAGGAGATCTTCGACGTGAAGGTCATCAAGGTCACCACCACGACGATCCACGCCAAGGAGAAGCGCGTCGGTGCCAATCCGTCCGGCATGACCGCCACCCGCAAGAAGGCCGTTGTGAAACTGTCCGCTGATTCGAAGAACATCGAGATCTTCGAGGGCATGGTGTAAGGGAGGAATTGAACAATGTCGATTAAAACCTATAAACCCACCACGCCTTCCCGCAGACATATGTCCGTTTCCGGCTTCGACGGTGTCGATAAGCACGCCAAGCCGCAGAAGGAGCTCGTGGAGGTCCTCAAAAAGCACGCCGGCCGCAACAGCTACGGCCGCATCACCGTTCGCCATCAGGGCGGCGGCAACCGCAAAAAGTACCGCGTCATCGACTTCAAGCGCGACAAGATGGACGTCACCGCGACCGTCCTGCGCCTGGAGTACGATCCGAACCGCAGCGCGAACATCGCCCTGGTCGAGTACGCCGACGGCGAGCGCCGCTACATTCTGGCCCCTGTCGGCCTGAACGTCGGCGACACGGTCGTGTCCTCCGCCGCTGCGGATATCAAGCCGGGCAACGCCCTGCCGCTGGCCAACATCCCGGTCGGCACCGTGATCCACAACATCGAGCTCTACCCGGGCAAGGGTGCGCAGCTGGTCCGCTCCGCGGGCGTTGCCGCGCAGCTCATGGCGAAGGAGAACGGCATGGCTACCGTCCGTCTCCCCTCCGGCGAGTACCGTAAGGTCCGCCTGACCTGCATCGCCTGCATCGGCCAGGTCGGCAACGTCGACCACGCCAACATCTCCATCGGCAAGGCCGGCCGCAAACGCCACATGGGCGTTCGCCCGACCGTCCGCGGTTCTGTCATGAACCCGTGCGACCACCCGCACGGCGGCGGCGAAGGCAAATCGCCTGTCGGCCGTCCCGGCCCGGTCACCCCGTGGGGCAAGCCGGCGCTGGGTTACAAGACCCGTAAGAAGAAGAACGCGACCGACAAGTTCATTGTCAAGCGCCGCAACGCCAAGTAAGGAGGGAATAGGTAATGAGCAGAAGTGTTAAGAAAGGCCCGTTTGCCGCTCCCGAGCTGCTGAAGCGGGTCGATGAAATGAACAAGGCCGGCGAGAAGAAGGTCGTCAAGACCTGGAGCCGTTCCTCCACGATCTTCCCGTCCTTTGTCGGTCACACCATCGCTGTCCATGACGGCCGCCGTCACGTCCCGGTCTATGTGACCGAGGATATGGTCGGACACAAGCTGGGCGAGTTTGCGCCCACGCGTACGTTCCGCGGCCACGCCGGCAGCAAGACTGTTGGAAAGTAAGGGGGAGAGAACATGGAAGAACTGAAAACTGCACGTGCCCAGCTGGTGCACGCCCGTATCGCTCCCCGTAAGGTCCAGATCGTCTGCGACATGATCCGCGGCAAGGACACCAAGATCGCTGAGGCTTACATGGCCAACACGCCGAAGGCCGGCTGCGAGCTCATGCTCAAGCTGCTCAAGAGCGCTTGCGCCAACGCGGAGAACAACTTCGAGATGGATCCGGATAACCTCTACGTTGCCGAGGCCTATGCCACGGCCGGCCCGATCCTCAAGCGCGGCCGTCCGAGAGCTCAGGGCCGTATGTACCGCATCAACAAGCGCACCAGCCACATCACCATCGTCGTGGCTGAGAAGGCATAAGGGAGGAGGCAGAAGATATGGGACAGAAAGTTAATCCGCACGGCCTGCGTGTCGGCGTCATCAAAGATTGGGATTCCCGCTGGTATGCCCGTGACGAGAAGGTCGGTGACCTGATCGTTGAGGACTACAAGATCCGTGAGTACCTGAAGAAGACTCTGTATTCTGCAGGCATCCCGAACATCGAGATCGAGCGCGACAGCGCGAAGGTCCGCATCTATATCCACTGCTCTCGTCCGGGCGTTGTCATCGGCAAGGGCGGCGCGGAGATCGAGCGCATCCGCCTGAACGTTGAGAAGATGATCGGCAAGCCGGTCGCCCTCTCCATCGTTGAGGTCCGCACGCCGGATACGAACGCACAGCTCGTCGCCGAGAACATCGCCGCGCAGCTCGAGAAGCGCATCGGCTTCCGCCGCGCGATGAAAAACGCCATGGGCCGCGCCATGAGAATGGGCGCCCGCGGCATCAAGATCATGTGCTCCGGCCGTCTGGGCGGCGCCGAGATCGCCCGCACCGAGTGCTATCACGAGGGTACCATTCCGCTGCAGACCATCCGCGCGGACATCGAGTACGGCTTCGCTGAGGCTGCCACGACCTACGGCCGTGTCGGCGTCAAGGTCTGGATCTACAAAGGCGAGATCCTCTCCCAGAGCCTGCGCACCACCCCGCGCACCATGGATCTGAACAAGCGCGACGACCGTCGTCGTGACCGCCGTGACGGCGATCGCAGAGGCCGTGGCGGCTACAACCGCGACCGCCGCGACGGCAACCGTCAGGGTGGCCGTCCGGGCTACCAGGGCGGCGGACGTCCGCAGGGCGGCAACCGTCCGCAGGGCGGCTTCAACCGCGGTCCGCGTCCGGCAGCTCCGGCTGCTCCGAAGGAAGGAGGCAACAACTAATGCTGATGCCGAAAAGAGTGAAGTACCGCAGAGTGCAGCGCGGTCGTATGACCGGCAAGGCCCTGCGCGGCAATAAGGTGACCTATGGCGAATTCGGCCTGCAGGCGCAGGAGCCGGCCTGGATCACCTCCAACCAGATCGAGGCGGCCCGTGTCGCCATGACCCGTTACACCAAGCGTGGCGGTCAGGTCTGGATCAAGATCTTCCCCGACAAGCCGGTCACGCAGAAGCCGGCCGAGACCCGCATGGGTTCCGGTAAAGGTTCTCCTGAGTACTGGGTTGCCGTCGTGAAGCCCGGCAGAGTTCTGTTTGAGATTGCTGGTGTGTCGGAAGAGGCTGCCCGTGAGGCGCTGCGTCTGGCCAGCCACAAGCTTCCCTGCAAGACGAAGATCGTCAAGAAGGAAGAGACTGAGATTGGTGGTGAATAAGATGAAAGCTAGTGAAATTCGCTCCATGTCCGCCGCTGAGCTGGAAAGCAAGCTGGTCGAGCTGAAGAAGGACCTGTTCATGCTCCGTATGCAGCACGCTACCAATCATCTTGACAACCCCGTTAAGATTTCTGCTGTGCGTCGCGACATTGCCCGAGTCAAAACCGTGCTCCGCGAAAAGCAGCTCGAGCAGTGAGGAGGTAAGTGAGAATGAACGAAATGAGAACGACTTCCCGCAAGACCCGCGTCGGCAAAGTGGTGTCCGACAAGATGGACAAGACCGTTGTCGTCATCGTGGAGGACCACGTTGCGCACAAGGTTTATAAAAAGATCATCGGCCAGACCTATCGCCTGAAGGCACACGACGAGAACAACGAGTGCCACGTCGGTGATATCGTCCGCGTGATGGAGACCCGCCCCCTGTCCAAGGACAAGAGATGGCGCGTGGTCGAGATCGTTGAAAAGGCGAAGTAAGGAGGCAACAACATGATTCAGCAGGAAAGTTATCTGAAGGTTGCCGACAATACCGGCGCCAAGGAAATCAAGTGCATCCGCGTTCTCGGCGGATCCAAGCGTAAGTACGCCAGCATCGGCGACGTGATCGTTGCTTCCGTGCGCAAGGCAGCTCCGGGCGGCTCCGTCAAGAAGGGCGACGTCGTCAAGGCTGTTGTTGTCCGCACCGCGAAGGCGGTCCGCCGCGCAGACGGCACCTATGTGCGTTTCGATGAGAACGCCGCCGTCCTGATCAATGGCGAGGATAAGAACCCCCGCGGCACCCGTATCTTTGGGCCCGTCGCCCGTGAGCTCCGCGACAGTGACTTCACGAAGATCCTGTCTCTGGCTCCCGAAGTTATTTGAGGAGGGCGCAGAACATGAACATCAAAAAAGACGATAAAGTCGTTGTCCTGTCCGGTAAGAACAAGGGCAAGGAAGGCAAGGTCCTGTCTGCTGACCCGAAGGGCGGCAAGGTCATCGTGGAGGGCGTGAACGTCGCCACGAAGCACCAGAAGCCGAAAAATCAGCAGGATCAGGGCGGCATCATCAAGACCGAAACCCCGATCTATGCCTGCAAGGTCATGGTCGTCTGCCCGAAGTGCGGCAAGCCGACCCGCGTTGCGCACAAGATCACGGACGGCAAGAAGGCCCGCATCTGCAAGAAGTGCGGCGCCGAACTGTAAAGGAGGGAGCAACGAACTATGGCAACAATGCCTTCTATGAAGAAGAAGTATGTGGAGGAAGTCGCTCCCGCTCTGATGACGAAGTTCCAGTACGAGAGCGTTATGCAGATCCCGAAGATCGAGAAGATCGTCGTCAGCGTTGGCTGCGGTGACTGCAAGGATAACGCCAAGGCGCTCGACGCCGTCATCAAGGACATCACCGCGATCACCGGTCAGAAGGCCGTCGCGACCGTCGCCAAGAAGAGCGTCGCGAACTTCAAGCTGCGTGAGGGTATGCACGTCGGCGTGAAGGTCACGCTGCGTCAGGACCGTATGTGGGAGTTCCTGGACCGCCTGTTCAACATCGCGCTGCCCCGTGTCCGCGACTTCCGCGGCATCTCGGCCGACGCGTTTGACGGCCGCGGCAACTACAGCCTCGGCCTCAAGGAGCAGATCATCTTCCCCGAGATCGAGTACGATAAGATCGAGAAGCTCCGCGGCATGAACATCGCCATCATCACCACCGCCAAGACCGACGAGGAAGCACGCGAGCTGCTCAAGCTCATGGGCGCCCCGTTCGTCACCAAAGCATAAGGGAGGAGCGACACAATGGCTAAGAAATCTATGATCCTCAAGCAGCAGGCGCCTGCGAAGTTCTCCACCCGCCAGTACAACCGCTGCAAGATCTGCGGCCGTCCCCACGCTTACCTGCGCAACTACGGCATCTGCCGTATCTGCTTCCGTGAGCTGGCGTACAAGGGCCAGATTCCCGGCGTGCGCAAGGCCAGCTGGTAAAATTCTGCCGCTTGGCATCGTGAGCTGTGCTTGCTGTATACCAGATACAGCTGCGCACAGCGCACTTCGCCAATCAACAGAATTTCACCCAGTGCTGAACATTCTGTTCAGCCCCAACTTCCGTAAGTTCGCCCCTTCAGCCGCAGCTGGATCTGCGGCTGTCGGTGCGCACTGAAATACGGTGCCGGTGCTTATGATCTGAGACCCGGTGCCGCGCCCCGCATTGCCTGTGCGTTTGACCCGGCGCGCAGGCAAGGAATCACCGCTTTTGCGTCGTCCGGCACCGCGGCCGTGCCGCCGCCATCCGGCAGCGGCATGAAAATGGACCGCGCGTCACAAAAGCAAGCTTTTGCCCTTCGCTGAAAGGGCAGGGATGACGAAAGGCCGCAGGGAATCATGTATTCATGCGGAACCTCGCCGCCCAAACCGTATCATCGGTAACTTCTAACTAAGGAGGAAACAAACAATGCAGATCACCGATCCCATCGCCGATATGCTGACCCGCATCCGCAACGCTGGCAGCGCTCGGCACGAAACCGTGGACATCCCGAATTCCAAGATGAAGAAGGCCATCGCCGAAATTCTCCTCGAGGAAGGCTACATCAAGAGCTTCCAGCTCATTGATGATGGCACGCAGGGCGTCATCCGCGTCACCCTGAAGTATCTCCCCGGCAAAGAGAAGGCCATCCAGGGCCTCCGCAGAGTCTCCAAGCCCGGCCTGCGTGTGTACGCCGGCGCTGACGAGCTGCCGCAGGTCCTGCGCGGCCTCGGCATCGCGATCATCTCCACCTCGAAGGGCATCATGACCGACAAGAAGGCGCGTGCACAGCACGTCGGCGGCGAAGTCCTCGCGTTTGTGTGGTAAGGGAGGTACAGAACAATGTCAAGAATTGGTAGAGCTCCCATCGAGATCCCCGCAGGTGTTGAAGTCACCTGCAACGGCACGATCGTCACCGTCAAGGGCCCGAAGGGCACCCTGACGCACAACGTGCATCCGGACATGACCGTCACGGTCGAAGGCAACACCATCCATGTCACCCGTCCGAGCGATGACAAACTGCACCGCTCCCTGCACGGCCTGACCCGCACGCTGATCCACAACATGGTCATCGGCGTGACCGAGGGCTTCAGCAAGACGCTGGAGATCAACGGCGTCGGCTACAGAGCCGTGAAGGAAGGACAGAACCTTGTCATGCACCTGGGCTTCTCGCACACGGTCACCGTGTCTGAGAATGCGGACATCCAGATCGAGGTCCCGAACCCGAACCAGGTCATCATCAAGGGTATCGACAAGGAAAAGGTCGGCCAGTTTGCAGCAGAAGTGCGCGCCAAGCGTCCGCCCGAGCCGTACAAGGGCAAGGGCATCAAGTACGACTATGAGCACGTCCGCCGCAAAGAAGGCAAGACCGGCGCGAAGTAATTGGAGGTGTGCCTGAATGATTAAGAGACCGAATACGAAAGCGCAGCGCGTTCGCCGTCACCAGAGAGTGCGCGGCAAGGTTTCCGGCACGGTCGAGAGACCGCGTCTGAGCGTGTTCCGCAGCGAAAACAACATTTATGCCCAGATCATCGACGATGTCGCCGGTAAGACGCTCTGCAGCGCCTCCACCGTGGAAAAGGGCTTTGAAGGCAATGGCGGCAACTGCGAAGCAGCGGCCAAGATCGGCAAGCTCGTCGGCGAGCGCGCCGTGGCTGCCGGCATCACCGAGGTCGTGTTCGACCGCGGCGGCAATGTGTACCATGGCCGTGTCAAGGCTCTGGCAGAAGGCGCCCGTGAGGGCGGCCTGAAGTTCTAACGGGAGGAGGAAACGAAATGGCATATAACAATGACAGACGGGACAATCGCCGCAACCGCAGCGATGAGCCCCAGGAATTCACCGAAAAAGTCGTTGCCCTCAACCGCGTTTCCAAGACCGTTAAGGGCGGCCGCGTCGCAAAGTTCTCCGCACTCGTCGTCGTGGGTGACGGCAAGGGCCGTGTGGGCTTCGGCCTCGGCAAAGCAGCCGAAGTTTCCGAAGCGATCCGCAAGGGCCTGGAGGACGCTAAGAAGAACCTGACCACCGTGACCCTGCAGGGCACGACGATCCCGCACGAGGTCATCGGCGCGTTCGGTGCCGGCCGCGTGCTGCTCAAGCCCGCTGCTCCCGGTACCGGCGTGATCGCCGGCGGCGCTGTGCGTGCTGTGGTCGAGGCTGCCGGCATCAAGGACATCCGTACCAAGTGCCTGCGTTCGAACAACCCGGCAAACGTCGTCGCTGCGACGATGGAAGGTCTGAAGTCTCTGCGCAACGCCCAGCAGGTCGCTGCTTACAGAGGCAAGACCGCCGAAGAGATTCTGGGTTAAGGAGGGGCTGAGACATGGCAAATCTGAAGATTAAGCTCGTCAAGAGCCTCAGCGGCCGCAATGTCAAGCACATCGCCACCGCCAACTCCCTCGGCCTGCACAAGATCGGCAACGAGACCGTGCAGCCCGATAACCCGCAGACCCGCGGCAAGATCGCCAAGATCGGCTATCTCGTCGCCGTCACTGAAGAAGAATAAGGAGGGCCCCAAACATGAATATCCACGAACTTTCTCCCGTTGTGGGCTCCACCCATGTCGGCAAGCGCAAGGGCCGCGGCCACGCGACCGGCAACGGCAAGACCGCCGGCCGCGGTCATAAGGGTCAGAAGGCCCGCAGCGGCGGCGGCGTCCGCATCGGCTTCGAAGGCGGCCAGATGCCTCTGGCACGCCGCATCCCGAAGCGCGGCTTCCACAACATCTTCGCCAAACCGCTCGAGAGCGTGAACGTCTCCGCTCTGGAGAAGTTTGAAGACGGCGCAGTCGTCGACGCGAAGGTTCTGCTTGACGCCGGTGTGCTGAGCAAGTGCACCTACGGCGTGAAGATTCTCGGCAACGGCGAAATCACCAAGAAGCTGACTGTGAAGGCTTCTGCGTTCTCCGAATCCGCGAAAGCGAAGATCGAGGCAGCAGGAGGAAAGGCTGAGGTGGTGTAAGGTGCTCCAGACATTTCGTAACGCATGGCGCATTGAAGAGCTGCGCAAGAAAATTCTTTTCACGCTGCTGATTGTCCTGCTTTACCGTCTCGGCAATGCCGTACCCGTACCTTTCGTCGACACCAAAGCGCTTGCGGATTACTTCCAGTCAAGCGGCCTGCAGAACACGATCCTCGGACTGTTCAACGTCATGTCCGGCGGCGCGTTCTCTCAGGCAACGATCTTCGCCCTGTCCATCCAGCCGTACATCAACGCTTCCATCATCATTCAGCTCCTGTGCATTGCGATCCCCGCACTGGAGCGTCTGCAGAAGGAAGGCGGCGAGGAAGGCAAGAAGAAGATCGCCAGCATCACCCGCTACAGCACGGTCGCCATCGGCCTGCTGCAGGGCTTTGCTTACTATATGATGATGCGCAACTACGGCCTCATGAACGCGGCTTTCGCCAGCAATATCTGGGCCGCCATCGTCATCGTCCTGACCTTTACGTCCGGTTCCGCCCTCATCATGTGGCTTGGTGAGCAGATCACCGAGTTCGGCATCGGCAACGGTATCTCGATCATTCTGTTCGTGAGCATCGTCGCCCGTTTCCCGAACTCCATCATCCGCCAGATCAACAACGTCGCCAACGGCGACCTCGCCTGGTGGGTGCTGGTGCTGATGTACCTCGGCGCTCTGCTGCTGATCGTCATGATCGTGCTCGTCAACGATGCCGAGCGCCGTCTGCCGGTGCAGTACTCCAAGCGCGTCGTCGGCCGCAAGATGTACGGCGGCCAGAGCACGCACCTGCCGATGAAGGTGAACATGAGCGGCGTCCTGCCGATCATCTTCGCCCAGTCGATCGCGTCTCTGCCGGCCACCATCTGCGCCTTCGTCCCGAAGTGGCAGAACAGCTGGGTCATGAAGCATATCTTTGATACGACCACCTGGCCGTATATCGTCCTCTACTTCCTGCTCATCATCTTCTTCAGCTACTTCTACTCCACGATCCAGTTCAACCCGATCGAGGTCGCGAACAACCTGAAGAAGAACGGCGGATTCATCCCGGGCTTCCGTGCAGGCAAGCCGACGAGCGAATTCATCCAGAAGGTGCTCAACAAGATCACGCTCTTCGGCGCGATCTACCTGAGCGTCATCGCGATCACGCCGCTGATCATCAGTGCGTGCTCGCAGGCGGAGCAGCTCACCGGTATCTCCCTGGGCGGCACGTCCATCATCATCGTTGTCGGTGTTGCACTTGAGACCGTCCGCGCACTCGAGGCGCAGATGCTCATGCGCAACTATAAGGGTTTCCTGAGCTGATAGGAGGATTCATAGTATGAAACTCGTTTTGTTAGGTGCCCCCGGTGCAGGCAAGGGAACGCAGGCTGAGATCCTCAGCCGCAAGCTGAACATTCCCACCATTTCCACCGGCAACATCCTGCGTGCGGCCATGAAAAACGGCACGCCCGTGGGTCTGAAAGCAAAATCCTATGTGGAAAGCGGCAAGCTCGTTCCGGACGACGTCATCATCGGCATCGTCTGCGAGCGTCTGGCCGAGCCCGACTGCGCCCATGGTTATATCCTCGACGGCATGCCGCGCACCATCCCCCAGGCGGAAGCTCTGGAGCAGCACGGCATCGACGTCGACACCGCCCTCTCGATCGAGATCGCGGACGAGACCATCATCGAGCGTATGTCCGGCCGCCGGACCTGCAAGGACTGCAGCGCCACGTTCCACATCGTCTCCAACCCTCCCAAGGTGGAAGGCAAGTGCGACTTGTGCGGCGGCGAGCTGACCATCCGCAAGGATGACGCTCCCGAGACCGTCAAGGCGCGCCTGGATGTCTACCATGCCGAGACCGAGCCGCTCAAGGACTTCTACGCCCAGCGCGGCAAGCTCGTCTCCGTGGACAACCAGCCGACCATCGAGGCCACGACCGCTGCGATCGAGAAAGCTCTGGGTCTGAAATGATCATCATCAAATCCGATCCCGAGATTGATCTCATGCGGCAAGCCGGCCGGATCACCGCTGGCGCGCGTACCATCGCGCGTCAGATGGTGGCCCCGGGCGTGACCACCCGCCAGATCAACCGCGAAGTGCACAAGTTCATCACGAAGTCCGGCGCGACGCCGTGCTTCATGACCGACGGCGGCTTCCCGACGGCGGCATGCATCTCCGTCAATGACGAGATCATCCACGGCGTACCCGGCGATCGCGTCCTGCATGAGGGCGATATCGTCAGCGTCGACGTCGGCGCCCGCTACCGCGGCTTCAACGGTGACTGCGCGGGCACGTTCCCGTGCGGCCAGTGCTCGGATGAGGCGCTGCGCCTGATCCGCATCACGCGGCAGAGTTTTTTTGAAGGCATTCGTTTTGCCCGCGTCGGCTACCGGATCTCGGATATCGGCCACGCCATTCAGGACTATGCCGAGAGCTATGGCTATTCGCTCGTGCGCGAGTATGTCGGCCATGGCGTCGGCGCCGGCCTGCATGAAGCGCCGGAGATTCCGAACTACGGCAAGCCCGGCCACGGACCGCGTCTGCAGAAGAACATGACGATCGCCGTGGAGCCGATGGTCAACGCCGGAGACTACGAAGTCCGCGTTCTTGACAACGGCTGGACCGTGGTCACGGCGGACGGCAGTCTGTCGGCGCACTACGAAAACTCTCTGCTCGTCACGGATGGCGAGCCGGAGATCCTGACGTTTGCAGACGACATGTGACGGGCGCGTCCCGAAAAACCTTAGGAGGTTCAAACACCTTGGCAAAAGACGATGTAATCGAACTGGAGGGCACGGTCGTCGAATCCCTGCCCAACACGACGTTCCGGGTTGACATTGGCAACGGCCACGTCATCCTGGCGCACATCTCCGGAAAGCTCCGGATGAACTTTATCAGAATCCTCCCCGGTGACAAGGTCACGGTTCAGATGTCTCCGTACGATCTGACGCGTGGCCGCATCACCTGGAGAAGCAAGTAGGAGGTTAACTACAATGAAAGTCAGACCGAGTGTCAAGCCCATGTGCGAAAAGTGCAAGGTCATCAAGCGCAAGGGCAAAGTCATGGTTATCTGCGAAAACCCGAAGCACAAACAGAGACAGGGCTGATCTGGCCCTGTAAGTCCTAACACATCCGCGCCAGAAGGTCGGCTCCCTCCGGCGGGAGTAAGTCGCCTCCCTTTTTGCGCGCGGAACCAAAATTTCGAAAGGAATGATCGAATAAGATGGCACGTATCGCCGGCGTTGACCTGCCCAAGGACAAGCGAATTGAAATTGGCCTGACCTATGTTTATGGTATCGGCAGAACCAGCGCAAAAAAGATTCTTGAGATGACCGGCATCAATCCGGACACCCGTGTGAAAGACCTCACCGACGAGGACGAAGCGAAGATCCGCGAGTGCATCGACCACCACTTCATCGTGGAGGGCGACCTGCGCCGCAGCGTGGCGCTCGACATCAAGCGCCTGACCGAGATCGGCTGCTACCGCGGCCAGCGTCACAGACGCGGCCTGCCCGTGCGCGGCCAGCGCAGCAAGACCAATGCGCGTACCCGCAAGGGCCCGAAACGCACGATCGCCAATAAGAAGAAGTAAGGGAGGGATATGTAATGGCAAACGCAGCAAAAGGCAAGAAGGTTCGCACGCGCCGCAAGGAGCGTAAGAACATTGAAAAGGGAGCCGTGCATATCAGCTCTTCCTTCAACAACACCATGGTCACCATCACGGACACCCAGGGCAATGCGATCTCTTGGGCTTCTGCCGGTGGCATGGGCTTCCGCGGAAGCAAGAAATCCACCCCCTTCGCCGCGCAGACCGCCGCTGAGACGGCTGCCAAGGCGGCTATGGAGCACGGCCTGAAGACGGTCGAAGTCTTCGTCAAGGGCCCCGGCTCCGGACGTGAGGCTGCGATCCGCGCCCTGCAGACTGCAGGACTCGAGGTCACCATGATCAAGGACGTCACCCCCATTCCGCACAATGGCTGCCGTCCTCCGAAACGCCGCCGCGTCTGATTGAAGGAGGGAAATGAATTATGGCTAGATATACCGAAGCTGTCTGCCGTCAGTGCCGCAGAGAGGGCCAGAAGCTCTTCCTCAAGGGCGACAGATGCTACACCCAGAAGTGCGCGCTCGAGTGCAGAGGCTACGCCCCCGGTCAGCACGGCCAGGGCCGCAGCAAGACCTCTGAGTACGGCTCCCAGCTGCGCGAGAAGCAGAAGGTCCGCCGCTACTATGGCGTGCTCGAGAAGCAGTTCCGCAGCTACTTCGCCATGGCGGAGAAGCGTCAGGGCATCACGGGCGAGAACCTGCTCGCGATCCTCGAGACCCGTCTGGACAACGTCGTCTACCGTCTCGGCTTTGCGATGAGCCGCGCCGAGGCGCGCCAGCTTGTGACGCACGGCCACTTCACCGTGGATGGCCGCAAAGTCAACATCCCCAGCTTCCTGGTCAAGCCGGGCATGGTTATTACACTCAAGGACTCCAGCAAGAGTCTCGACAAGATCAAGGCCAACGTCGAAGCCAACGCTTCCCGTCCGGCGCCGAAGTGGCTGGACTACGACGCCAACAACATGGTTGGCAAGGTCGTGGCCATCCCCGCGCGTGATGACATTGATCTGCCTGTCGAGGAGCACCTCATCGTCGAGCTGTATTCCAAGTAATAAAGAGACCCTCAAATTGGTAAGCTGACATCCGCAGCGCCGCAGTGGCGCAACAATACAGTAAGGAGGGTTAAGTCTAAATGATTGAAATTGAAAAGCCGCGCATCGAATGCCTGGAATCCCCGGACGACATTTCCTACGGAAAGTTCGTCGTCGAGCCTTTGGAGCGTGGCTACGGCACGACCCTGGGTAACTCTCTGCGCAGAGTGCTGCTCTCTTCACTGCCCGGTTATGCCCCGACGTCCATCCGGATCGCCGGTGTGCAGCACGAGTTTTCGACGATCCCCGGTGTCAAGGAAGACGTCACGGAGATCGTGCTGAATGTGAAGGGCATCATTGCACGCCTGCATTGCGACGGTCCGAAGACCGTCTATATCGAAGCGGCAGGCGAGTGTGAAGTCACCGCCGGTGACATCAAGGCAGACGCCGAGGTCGAGATCCTCAACCCCGAGCTGCACATTGCCAGCCTTGGCCCGGACGGCGCGCTCTCCATGGAGATCACGCTTGACCACGGCAGAGGCTATATCCCGGCGGACAAGAACAAGAGCGCGCAGCAGGTCATCGGGACCATCCCGGTGGACAGCATCTATGCGCCGGTCCTGAAGGTCAACTACGCTGTTGAGAACACCCGTGTGGGCAACCAGACGGACTTCGACAAGCTGACCATCGAGGTCTGGACCGACAAGACCATCTCGGCGCGCGACGCGCTGAGCCTCGGCGCCAAGATCCTGTGCGATCACTTCACGCTCTTCACCGATCTGTCTGACACGATCGGCAACAGCTGCACGGTGGTGGAAAAAGAGCCGGAGCGCCCCGATACCGTCATGAAGATGACCATCGAGGAGCTGGATCTCTCCGTGCGCAGCTTCAACTGCCTCAAGCGCGCGAACATCAACACCGTCGAAGACCTCACCAACAAGACCGAGGAAGAGATGATCAAGGTGCGCAACCTTGGCCGCAAGTCCCTCGAAGAGGTCGAGCACAAGCTCGCTATGATGGGCCTGAGCCTGGCGAGCGACGACAATCAGTAATAACCAGCTACTCTTATCAAGGAGGAAACCGATATGCCCGGAACAAGGAAACTCGGTAAGACCACCGATCAGCGCAAGGCGATGCTCCGTCAGCAGGTCACGGATCTGCTCGACATGGGCCGCATGGAGACGACTGTCTTCCGCGCAAAAGAGATCGCGCCTCTGGCCGAGAAAATGATTACCCTTGGCAAGCAGAAGGACATGGCTGCCTATCGTCAGGCGCTGGCCTTCATCACCCGTGAGGATGTTGCCAAGAAGGTGTTCGAGGAAGTCGCCCCGAAGTATGCCGACCGCAACGGCGGCTACACCCGCATCACCCGCATCGGCACCCGCCGCGGCGATGCGGCCGAGATGGCTGTCATCGAGCTCGTGTAAGGTTTACCCGAACACAAATCCAAATGCACCGACCGCTTTGCGGCCGGTGCATTTTCAGCTTGTCCAAAACCTCGTAGAGTTTCGCCGCCGCAGCGGCGAAAGAAAGTCCGATCATTTTCTCCGGCGACATGTGCGGCGGAGAAAATACTTCTCGGCCTGCAAACGTGCGCGCTGTCCGCCGGAGACGGACAGCGCGTGCGCTGCAGTCAGGCCGCAAATCCCTTTGTCAAAAAAGTAGTACTTTTTTGACAGTCACGAATGCACCGACCGCTTTGCGGCCGGTGCATTTTCTTGTTTTACACACAGGCATGCCCTGTGGTATAATAATCAATCGACAGACAGACAACAAGGAGGGACGCATATGCGCATTCTGGTCGTGGAAGACGAGCTGGACCTCAACCGCATCCTCGCCAAAACACTCAAGGCCGAGGGCTACAGCGTCGACAGCTGCTTTGACGGCGTGGAGGCGCTCGACTATCTTGAGGGCGCGGAATATGACGCCGTCGTGCTCGACGTGATGATGCCGCGCATGGACGGGTTTTCGGTGCTGGCGCAGATGCGCGCCGATGGCAACGAGACGCCGGTGCTGTTTCTTACGGCGAAAGACAGCGTGCCTGACCGCGTGCACGGGCTGGATTCCGGCGCGGACGACTATCTTGTCAAGCCGTTTTCGTTTGATGAGCTTCTGGCGCGGCTGCGCGTCGTCACGCGCAAGCGCGGCGGCAGCGCGACCAATGTCTTCACCGTGGCAGATCTCACGGTCGATACCGCCTCGCACCATGTCACGCGCGCCGGGCGCACGATCTCGCTCTCGGCCAAGGAATTTGCGCTGCTGGAATATATGATCCGCAACCGCGGCGTCGTGCTCTCGCGCGAGCGCATTGAAAATCATCTCTGGAACTATGACTACAGCGGCGGCTCAAACGTGGTCGATGTGTATGTGAGCTACCTGCGCCGCAAGATCGACGCGGACTATCCCACCAAGCTCATCCATACCGTCTGGGGCGTCGGCTGGGTGCTGCGGGAGGAAGTATGAGAAGACCGTCACTCAAGATCCGCATCACGGCTTGGTTTGCGCTCATGATGTTCGTCATCGAGGCGCTGGTGCTCTCGTTTCTGCTTGCCGTCAACGGCACGATCGTCACGAACGACCCCGAGTCGCGTCTCGTGCGCATGGTCGAGCACAATGCCAACCGCGTCAAGTATAAAAACCGGCAGTTTCGCTATGATCGCATCCACTATTACCGCAGCGGCGTGTACACTGTGCTCTATGACGCGGACGGCAACGCCCTGCAGGGCACGTTCCCGGCGGAGTTTTCGCCCGCGCAGCCGCTGCCGCTCAACGGGGATGCGGTGCGCACCGTCGTCTGCGGCGAGCAGACGTACTACGTCTATGACGTGCACGTCGATATGATGGTCGGCAGCGTCTGGCTGCGCGGCGTCATCGACGCGGACGCAAACGGCGGCGTCATGCGCGTGATCCTGCCGCTGGCGTGGTCGCTGCTGCCGGTGCTGCTGGTGCTGTCGGTCATCGGCGGCTATTTCATCGCCAGCCGCGCCCTGCGCCCCGTGCGCCAGCTCACAGCCGCCGCCAATGCCATCTCCGACGGGCAGGATCTCAAGGCGCGCATCGGTCTGCCGCACACAAAGGGCAGCGACGAGATCTATCAGCTCTCGGCGTCATTCGACAATATGTTTGACCGGCTCGAGCGCTCGTTCGAGGCCGAGCAGCGCTTCACGTCCGATGCCTCGCACGAGCTGCGCACGCCGACGACCGTCATCCTCGCCGCCTGCGAGGACGCGCGCAAAAACGCCGCCACCCCGGCGGACTATCAGGCCGCGCTCGACGTCATCGACCGGCAGGCGCACAAGATGTCGGAGCTCATCGGCAGTATGCTCGAAATCACGCGCCTTGATCAGGGCACGCAGAAGGTCAACTGGGAGTATGCAGACCTGTCCGACCTCGTCACCGTCATCTGCGACGAGCAGGCCATGGTCGCGCGCCGCGGCATTCGCATTGGCTGTGCGGCAGAGCCGGACATTTTCATCGACATGGATGTGTTTCTCATGTCGCGCGTCGTGCAGAACCTGCTCGACAATGCCTTCAAGTTCGGCGTTGACGGCGGCTGGATCCATGTGGCGCTGCGGCGCACGGATGCGGGCGTGCAGCTGACCGTGCAGGATAACGGCGTCGGTATCTCGCAGGAAGATCTGGACAGAATATGGCAGAGGTTTTATCAGGCCGATCCCAGCCGGCGGGAAAGCGCGGGACTGGGGCTGGGCCTGTCGATGGTGCAGCAGATCGTGGCGCTGCACGGCGGCACGGTTGCCGTCGCAAGCGTGAAGGGCCGCGGCACGACGTTCACGGTCACGCTGCCGGAACACCACGGAAAAGAGGAGAAGTAATATGAAGAAAACCGTTTTGCGTGCCTATGCCCGCCTCATTGCTGAGGTCGGCGCGCGTGTTCAAAAGGGGCAGGATGTCGTCATCGAGGCCGAGCTCGACCAGCCGGAGTTCGTGACCATGGTCGCTGATGCGTGCTACCATGCCGGTGCGCGCAAGGTCACCGTCACGTGGAAGCATCAGGCGCTCGAAAAGCTTGCCATCCGGCGTGAGAGCGTCAAGACGCTCCAGACTGTTGAGGACTGGGAGCGCGCGAAGCTCCAGCACTATGTCGACACGCTCCCGTGCCGCATCTACCTGCTCAGCGAAGATCCGGACGGGCTGCGCGGCGTCAGCCCCGCAAAGATGGCCAGCGCCCGCCAGGGACGCTACAGCGTCATCAAGCCCTACCGCGACCAGATGGAGGGGCGCTACCAGTGGTGCATCGCGGCCGTGCCCGGCGTGGCATGGGCGAAGAAGGTGTTCCCGAACGAGACAAAGACGCGCGCCGTCGAAAAGCTCTGGGAGGCGATTTTGCACACCTGCCGTGTGCACGATGATCCCGTCGCCGCGTGGGACGCGCACAACGCAGACCTGCAGGCACGCTGCGATTATCTCAACAGCCTCGGCATCGAGACGCTGGAGTACCGCGCGTCCAACGGCACGCACCTGACCGTCGGCATGATCCCCGAGGCGCAGTTTTGCGGCGGTGGGGAGTACACGATCGGCGGCAGCTACTTTAACCCCAACCTCCCGACGGAGGAGTGCTTCATCTCGCCGAAGCGCGGCGAGGCCGAGGGCATCGTCTACTCGTCGAAGCCGCTGTCGTATCAGGGACAGCTCATTGAGGATTTTTCCATCCGCTTCGAGCGCGGCCGCGCCGTGGAGGCGCACGCCCGTACGAACGAGGCGCTGCTGCAAAAGCTCATCGCCATGGATGACGGCGCCGCCTACCTCGGCGAGTGTGCGCTCGTGCCGTATGACAGCCCCATCAACCAGACCGGCATCCTGTTTTATAACACCCTCTTTGATGAAAATGCCTGCTGCCATCTCGCGCTCGGTATGGGCTTCATCGACACCATCCGTGACTACCCGAATCGCTCGCTCGAGGAGATGCGCGCGCTCGGCGTGAATGACTCCATGATCCACGAGGATTTCATGATCGGCACGCCGGATCTTGCGATCACGGCGCACTGCCGCGACGGCCGCACGGTCGAGGTGTTCCGGGACGGGACATGGGCATTTTGACCGAAATCCCACTATTACGTCGAAAAACCGCGAATTGTGGTGCGTTCTGATTTCAGAACGCACCATTTTTCATGAAAAGTGGGGAATGAGTGCGGTAACCCGTTGCATTTTTGCGGCGTGTGTGGTAAGATACGCCTACGCGGAACGAACACCGCGAATCGAAACAAAACGGGAGGTGACCGGCATGAAGCGCACGCTTTTGTGCGTCCTGCTCGCAGCGCTGCTGCTCTGCGGCTGTACGCACGCCCCGGCGAGCACCGTGCGCGCCCCGGATGCCGGGCAGCCGCTGACGCTCTGCCTCGGCGCAGAGCCTGCGACGCTCGACCCCGCGCGCACGGAAAACGGCGTCGGCGCAACGTATGCCGTCAACCTCTTTTCCGGTCTGACCGGCTATCGCGCCGGCGGCGACGGCGGCCGGGAGCTGACACCCGAGCTGTGTGAGCAGCTGCCGCAGCCGGAGCCTTTGCCCGACGGGCGCGTGCAGTATGTGTTCACGCTGCGCGGCGGGCTCAAGTGGTCGGACGGCGCGCCGCTCACGGCGGCGGACTTTGTCTATGCGTGGAACCGGGCGTGCACGCTCGAGGATGCGGCGGCACCGTATCTCTTTGCCTGCATCGACGGGTATGGCAGCGGCCGCCTGAACGTCACGGCATCGCCCGATGGGCGCACGCTCACCGTCGTGCTCGCGGAGGCCGTGCCGACCTTCCTGCAGCTTTGTGCCCAGCCGGCGTATGCGCCTGTGCCCTCCGGCGCGGCGGAGGAGACGAGCTGGACGGCGGACGGCGCGGACTTTGCCGTCAGCGGACCGTATACGGTCTCGGCGTGGACGGATGAGGGCCTGACCTATGTGAAAAACCCCGCCTACTGGGACGCGGACAACGTCACGGCCGAGACGGTGCGCTTTGCGTTCGACCCTGACCCCGACGCTGCAAGCTCCGCCTTCCTTGCGCGCGACTATGCGCTCGTCTGGCCGGTTTCGGATGCCGCGCTGGACGATCTGCGCGCGAACCATGCACCTGAGCTGCATACCGTGAGCCGGCTTGCGACCTACAGCCTCTGCTTTGCCGTGAACGACCCGGCGCTGAGCGTCTTCACGCAGCCGGAGCGCGCGCAGATCCGCACGGCGCTCGCGCTGCTCATCGACCGCAGCGACCTCTGCGCGCAGATCACACCCGGTGCGCAGCAGAGCGCGAACGCCCCCATCCCGCCCGGCATCTCGGATGCCGATGGCAGCGCCTTCACCGCGCACAACGGCGCCGACGGCAAGGGGGAGGGGTACTACAGCGCCGACTATGCCGCCAACTGCCAGCAGGCTGTTGCGCTGCTGCGGCAGGCGGCGGAGTCGTCCGGCCGCTTCACGGTCAATGCGCAGGGCGTCTGCGCCGGTTTTCCGGAGCTGACGTACCTGACGTCTGACGCTGCCGGTCACGTCGCCATCGCGGAGTATCTCCGGGAGCTCTATGCGCGCTATGGCATCACGCTCACCGTCACGGCGCAGGATATGCAGACCTTCCTCGCCAGCCGCGCCGCCGGGGGCTACTCCGTCACGCGCTGCAGCTTCAGCGCCGATCTGGACGACCCCATGCCGTTTCTCTCCCTCTGGGCGAGCGGTGCGGGCAGCAACTTTGTCGCGCTCGGCCGCGGCGCGCACGCGGACTACGCGGGCTATTGCGTCACGATCGACGGACGCACGAAAGCTGACTGCACATGGGCGGAGTCGTATGATGCGCTGCTGTACCGCATTGCGAGCAGCAGCGATACCGCCGAGCGCTACGCGCTCATGCATCAGGCCGAGACCCTGCTCATGCAGACGGGCGCCGTGTGCCCGCTCTACTGGTATACGGATCAGTACCTGTGCAATGCGCACGTGCAGGGGCTGCTGTCCGGTCCGCTCGGCGCGCAGTATCTGATGGGCGCGCAGGTGCAAAAGTGAATATAGTGAATATAAAGCAGCCCCGCTGCCGGTTTCCCGGCAGCGGGGCTGACAGCTTGTCAAAAGCCTCGCAGAGTTTCGCCGCCGGCGCGGCGAAAGAAAAACCAATCATTTTCTTCGGCGACATGTGCGGCTGAGACTGTCAAAAGCCATGCGCAAGCAGAAACGTAACAGAGCAGCGGGGGAGCTCGAGGGGGCAAGACCCGCCTCGAATCAGATCGTTCGCTCAGCTTGTCCCAAAAGAACGGCACGGGCTTTTGGAATAAGCTGAGCCCCGCTGCCGTTATCCGGCAGCGGGGCTGCTGTAGTATGGGTCACAGAAAGACGAAAAACAGCATCACGATCAGATATGCGAACGCGAGCGTCATCGGCGCGAGCGCGAGCGCGGCGGTCAGCCGCCAGTCGTCCTCGCGCGTGACTGTGCCTTCATAGGCCGGCTCTGCCATGGCGGCAAGCGAGCCGTGCAGATAGCTGCGGTAGAGCTTCAAAAACCGCTTTCCGTCGCTGCGGCCGATGCTGTGGGCCGCCTGCTCCGGCGTGCGGGGCTGCAGGGCGTGGTGTGTGTGCATCCGGTGTTCCTCCTCATCCTCGAAAGGTGTCGAATCTTTCACAGACTATTATACGCATTGCGCCGCCGCGCGTCAACCGGGTAACTGCTCGGGTGCGCGCGTCGTCTCCGGCGGCGGTGTGGGCGTCGGCTCTGCGCTCGGCTCGGGCGTGAGCTCCGGCTCGAGATCCGGCGTTGGCATCGGGGGCAGGATCACCTGCGGCGGGGCGTTCGGCGTGGGTCTCGGCGTGGGCGTGACCGTCTGCACCGGTGTGGGCGCAGGGGCGGGGGGCTTGCGCGGGATGCTGCCGACTGCGATCCACAGCGCGGCGACTACGGCACAGAGCACCGCCAGGATCACGGCGATGGTGAGCGCCCATTCGCGGCGGCGCGCGTGCGCCTGCTTTTTGCGCTGCGTCTCCTGCTCGGCGATGCGCTCGGCCGAGACCTCAAACCGCCGCGTCTGCGACAGCTCCTCGCCCAGCGGCTGCGGCAGGGGGACGGTGGTCTCGGGGTCGAGCGCCGTGATCTCGATGAGTACGAGCGTGATGTTGTCGCCCGCTCCGGCGTCGAGTGCCTGCGTGATGAGCGCCTGCCCCAGCTCCGGAAGCGGCATATCCGCGCCGAGCGCCGCCTGCAGGCGGTTGTCGCTGAGCTTTCCGGTCAGCCCGTCGGTGCACAGCAGCAGCCGGTCGCCGACGGCAAGCGGTACACCGGCTGCAAAGTACGGCATGAGCCGCTGGCGCGAGCCGAGCATACCCAGATACTGCGTGAGCACGTGGCGGTCCGGACTGTCGGCCGCGTCGCCGACGGCGGCACCGGCATCGAGCCGCTCCTGATACTTGGTGTGGTCGCGCGAGATGCGCTGCAGTGCGCCGCCGCGCTGCAGATAGATGCGGCTGTCGCCAACGTTGCAGCAATAGGCGTGGTTTCCGCTCAGGTGCACGGTCGCGGCGGTCGAGCCGCCGACCTGACCGCTGTCGGCGATCATGTCGCACACGGCGATGTTTGCGCGCCGGAAAAAATCAAGCGCGTCAAACGGCCCGTCACTGCTGCATTGGTGCAGCGTCTGCGCGCACAAAAGCGCTGCCTGCTCGCCGTTTGCCTCGCCGCCCATGCCGTCGAACACGCCATAGATCAGCCGCTTGCTCTCCTGCTCGGCGGCCGCCTCGGCCACGGGGACGGCGGCGTCGCGCTTGAACGTCCCGTTGCAGTAGTAGTTGTCCTCGTTATTGTCCCGGCCGGAGCCGATGTTTGTCTGCGCGTAACACAGCACACGCATCCTGCATTCCTCCCATGCTGATCCTCTGCCGCTATCGTAGCGTTCGCGGGGCGGTTTGTCAACGTGTTGTCGCGCCGCGCACGGAAAAATTGCAGCGGTGTACCCATTTTTAGCCGACTGGGGATTCCATCGGCGGCGGATTTGTGTTATGCTGAAAAAAAGAGCGCTGCCGCGCGTGCGGCGGCGATGGGGGTGGCGCGATGAACGATCGTTTGCAGGCGGCCTTGGCCGAGCTGCCATTCTGGCCGAACCTGACCGAGCCGCAGCGTGAGCTTGCGCGCCGCGGCGCACGGCTGACACAGTATGAGCGCGGTGCACTCGTGCACGGGTGTGACGGGCAGTGCCTCGGCATGATCCGGGTGCAGAGCGGGCGTCTGCGTGCGTGTATGCTCTCGGACGACGGGCGTGAGATCACGCTCTACCGCCTCACGGACGGGGATGCCTGCGTGCTCGCGGCGGCGTGCGTCATCCGGCAGATCACGTTTGAGGTGCAGCTTGTGGCCGATGCGCCGACGGAGCTGCTGATCCTCGGCGCACACGTGTTCCAGCAGCTTGCGGCGGAGAATATCTATGTCGAGAGCTGTATGTACCGCCTCGCCACCGAGCGCTTTTCCGATGTCATGTGGGCGATGCAGCAGCTGCTGTTCATCAGCTTCGACAAGCGCCTTGCGCAGTACCTCTGGGACGAATCCGACCATGCCCGCGCCCCTGTGCGCGCCACGCATGAGCAGATCGCGCGCGATACCGGTGCCGTGCGCGAGACGGTCACGCGGATGCTGCGCCATTTTGCCGATGACGGCGTCGTGTCGCTCGGCCGCGGCACGGTCACGGTCACGGACGCGCAGAAGCTGCGCAGTCTCGCCGGAATGTGACTTTGCCACAGAACGCAGGTGTAAAATCTGTTAAAATCCAATCAACAAATCCAAGATACCGATTCGGAAAGGAAGATCCCTATGCTGACACTCACGAAAGAAAATTTTGCGCAGGAGGTCCTGCAGTCTGACAGACCCGTGCTCGTGGATTTCTGGGCGACGTGGTGCGGTCCCTGCCGCATGATGGCGCCCGTGGTCGAGGAGCTCGCCGCCGAGCATCCGGAATACAAATTCGGCAAGATCAATGTCGATGAGCAGCCGGAGCTCGCAGGTGAGTACCGCATCATGAGCATCCCGACGCTCATGGTTTTCCGCGGCGGTCAGGCCACGGCCGTAAAGGTCGGCGTGACGCCGAAGGAAGAACTGCTCAGCCTCCTCGGCTGAGACCGGGGAAAACCAGAAACATTCGAAGGAGGAGACAACGTATGCACTGCACTGTGAAAATGACCGAGGATCTGTATTGGGTCGGTGCGTCCGACCGCCGTCTGGCGCTGTTTGAGAGCGTGTATCCCATCCCGCGCGGCGTGTCGTACAACGCCTATGTCCTGCTGGATGAAAAGACCGTCCTGCTCGACACGGTGGATCAGTCCGTCGCCGGTCAGTTCTTTGAGAACCTTGCCTTTGTTCTCGGCGACCGCCCGCTGGACTACATCGTCGTGCACCACATGGAGCCGGACCACGCCAAGACGCTCGAGGAGACCGTGCGCCGTTATCCCGATGCAAAGATCATCTGCAACGCGAAGATCCGCGACATGATCCGCAACTACTTCACCTTTGACATCGACAGCCGCGCCATCCTCATGGCCGAGGGCGACACCTACTGCTTCGGCAAGCACACGTTCGCCTACGTCATGGCGCCGATGGTGCACTGGCCGGAGGTCATGGTCAGCTTTGACACCACGACCGGCACGCTCTTTTCCGCTGACGCCTTCGGCACGTTCGGCGCGCTCAGCGGCAACCTCTATGCCGATGAGTATGACTTTGAGCACGACTGGCTGCCCGATGCCCGCCGCTACTATACGAACATCGTCGGCAAGTACGGCACGCAGGTGCAGGCGCTGCTCAAGAAGGCGGCCACGCTCGACATCCGCATGATCTGCCCGCTGCACGGTCCGGTCTGGCGCAAGAACATCGGCTGGTTCGTCGATAAGTACAGCAAGTGGAGCGCCTACACGCCCGAACAGGACGGCAGCGTGCTCATCGCTTACTCCTCCGTCTACGGTCACACCGAAAACGCGGTGCAGGTGCTCGCGACCATGCTGGCCGAGCGCGGCGTGCGCAACATCGCCATGTATGACGTCTCCGTCACGCACCCGAGCTATGTCGTGGCCGAGGCCTTCCGCTGCAGCCACCTCGTGTTCGCGTCCACGACGTATAACGCTGGCATCTTCTGCAACATGGAGACGGCGCTGCTCGACATCGCGGCACACAACCTCCAGAACCGCACCATCGCCCTGATCGAAAACGGCTCCTGGGCGCCGACCGCCGGCAAGCTCATGCGCGGCATCCTCTCCAAGCTCAAGGACGTGACCATCCTCAACGAGATGCTCACCATCAAGTCCTCGCTCAAGGATGATCAGCTCGCAGCGCTCGCCGAGATCGCGGACGCGCTCGTGGCCTCCATGCCGAAGCCGCGCCCGATCGTCAACGAAGGCAAGCAGAACCCCGCTGCGCTCTTCAAGTTCCAGTACGGTCTGTTTGCGCTCTCCGCCCGCGAGGGTGACAAGGACAACGCCTGCATCATCAACACCGCCATCCAGATGGCCAACAAGCCCGAGCGCATCTCCATCTCGGTCATCAAGGCCAACCACACCTGCGGCATGATCGAGCGCACCGGCGTCTTTAACCTCTCGCTGCTGACGAGGGAAGTGCCGTTTGCCTTCTTCCAGCACTTCGGCTTCCAGTCCGGTGCGGAGGTGGACAAGTTTGCAGACTGGAGCGACTGCGCCCGCAGCGACAACGGTCTGTATTACATCAACCGCTACACGAACGCCATGTTCTCCTGCCGCGTCGTCGAGAGCTATGATCAGGGCAGCCACCGGCTGTTCATCGCCGAGATCACGGAGTCCAAGCTCTTCAGCGACGATGAGACCGTGACCTATGACTACTACCGCAGCCACATCAAGCCCGCCCCGCCGAAGCTCGCGCCCGCCGAGCAGGCGACCTGGGTCTGCTCCGTATGCGGCTATGTGTATGAGGGCGAGACGCTCCCAGCCGATTTCATCTGCCCGCTGTGCAAGCACCCGGCGTCCGACTTCGTCAAGCACGAGGCCAAGCCCGCGGAAAAGCGCGTCGGCTTTGTGTGCACCGTCTGCGGCTATGTGTACGACGGCGCGGATATGCCGGACGACTTCATCTGCCCGCTGTGCCACCACCCGAAGTCCGATTTCAAACCGCTTGCGTAAGTTCCACGATATTGCAAAAAACGACGTGACCGTCTTGGTCACGTCGTTTTCTTGTTTTGCGCTCAGCGCTTGTCGATCACGTCGATGATCTCGCCCACGAACGCGAGATGCGGCTGCCAGCCGCCGTGAAAGTCGGGGTAGACCTGCGGCATCGAGGCGTAGTATGCCTGCACCTCCGGCGCGAGATCCTCTGTGGTGAACTGGTGCTGGTAGAGCTTTTTGCACAGGAAGGTCAGGTTCGCCTCCGCGTAGGTCACGCCCTGTCCGAAGGCCATCGGCGTCAGTCCGGCTGCGGCGGCTTTATCGCCGTCTCTGCCGGAGTGTGAGCCGATGTAGCCCAGCGCACGCCTGTATTCCGGCGGGTAGAAGCTGACGGTGAACGTGTCGCCGCGCTCTAAGAATTCGCAGGTGTAGCGCGCCGGGTGCACATAGACCGTCACGGTCGGGCGGCTTCTGCCGGTCGGTCCCCAGAGGTTGCCCAGACTGCCCCAGCCGACCGTGCAGCTGTTGTAGTGTTCGTTCGAGCCGGCTGTCACGAGCGCCCACTGCTGGTCAAAGAGCTCAAAGACGTTGTATGCTTTCTGCTTGAAGTTTTCCATGTTGATCCACTCCGTCATGATCGCCGCGCAGTGCGGCGGTGTGCGTTATTCCTTCGGCAGCACGCGCAGCCAGTTGCCCGCAAAGAGCGCGTTGAGCAGCGGCTCGTCATAGCCGCGCGCTGCAAGCGCCGCGTAGAGCTTCGGGTAATCCTGAATGCCGGTGACGCCGCCGCCGAGCGTGTCGCACCCGTCGAGATCGCCACCGAGCGCGAGGGTCTCTGTGCCGCCGAGGTCGAGCAGGTGCTCGATGTGGCGCACGACGGCGTCCATGTCCGTGCCGCCGAGAAAGTCCGTGTAGAGGTTGAGCCCGACCACGCCGCCGCTGTCGCGGATGGCGCAAAAGAGGTCGTCGGAGAGGTTGCGCGTGTGCGCGCAGACGGCGCGGCTGTTCGCGTGCGAGGCGATTACGGGACCGAGCCCAAGACGCACCACATCCCACGCTGCCGCCTCCGACAGGTGCGATATATCCGGCAGGATCCGGTGGGCATACAGCGCGCGCACAAAGTCGCGCCCCTGTGCCGTGAGCCCCTGCGTGGGCGCGTCGCAGTGCGAGCCTGCGAGGGCGTTTGCGTGGTTCCATGTCAGCGTCACATACACGCACTCCCACGCCGCGGCTTCATCCAGCCTGTTCGGGTCGCAGTCGAGCAGCTCCGCCCCCTCGATGCCGAGCAGCGCAGCCGTTTTCCCGGCTGCCCATGCCGCGCGCACGTCCCGCGCCGTGCGGCAGCGGCGCACGAGATCGGCATTGCGCGCACATTCGCGCTCGAGCAGCGCGTGCTGCTGCTGCGCGATGGTGTACAGCGGCACACGTTCCTGCGCACTGTCGGCAAAGATCGCAAAGATCTGCGCGTGCTGCCCGAGCGCCGCGCAGCGCGTGAGGTCAACATGACCGGCGTTTTGCCGCAGCTCGCCGCCGCACGCAAGGCAGCGCGCGAGCGTATCACAGTGTCCGTCAAAGCTGCGCATCATGCGTCCTCCCTCCGGGTCACGCCCTCAAGATAGTCGTAGTACGGCAGCAGGAAGCCGAAGCCGCGCACGAGCTCGTCCGTCAGCGCGGGGGAGAAGAGCAGGTCGTCGTGCGCGCGCACGCACGAGAGATCGAGCACGCGCTTATTGTACCACGGGGAGAGCAGCACTCCGGGGTCGCCCTTCGGCCGGACGTAGTCCTGCCCGGCGAGCGCGAAGGTGTCCTGTGCGTTCAGTCGCTCCGCCAGCGCCGTCAGCGGCAGGGGGTCTGCGTCGACCGCGCGGCGAAAGCACGCCATCGTGTTCGCCTTTGCCCAGTAAAAGCCCATGCCGTAGCTGTAGTTGTGCGGGGTGATCTCAAAGTAAAACGCCGGGATCTCCGGACCGCGGCTGCTGTCGCAGCGCAGCGTGAACCAGAGGTTTTCCTTATACGGTCCATTGCCGTGCAGCCGCCGCGCATCGCGGTAGATGCGCGCCACGTGCAGATACCACTTCCGCTGTGGGTATGCCTGCTCGAGCGCGGCGGTCACGTCGGCGGCCAGCGCCTTCATCGGGCGGTCGAGCGTGTCGACAAAGACCTGCTTATGCTCCAGAAACCACGGGCGCTCGTTGTGAAAGCGCAGCTCCCAGAGAAAGTCGATCGTTGCGTCGGAAAAGCCAGTGAACATATGCGCTGCTCCTTGTCATGCCTTGAAAGTACCCCTATCTTACTCCGAAATGCGTGCGCTTGCAAGCGTGTGGACGCGGCAGACAGCGCCAAATCATGGTTGCTTTTTTATCAAATCTTTTGTATACTGTTTTTTGCGTGCCTTAGCACGCAGGGAAAAAGAAAACTGTAGAGGAGACAAAACATGATTGAATCAATTGACAGAGTTGTCAATGCGATCGGCGGTTTTTTGTACCGGCCGTACATCGTGCCTCTGTTTCTGCTCGCCGCGGGTCTGTATTTCACGATCCGCACCGGGCTGATCCAGTTCCGGCTGTTCGGTGAGTCGATCCGCGTTGTCAAGGAAAAGCCGAAAGAGAAGGGCGGCATTTCGTCCTTCGGTGCGCTCATGGTGTCCACGGCGTCGCGCGTCGGCACGGGCAACATCGTCGGCGTGTCCACGGCCATCTGCCTCGGCGGCTTCGGCGCCGTGTTCTGGATGTGGGTCGTGGCGCTGGTCGGCGGTGCGAGCGCGTTCATCGAGTCTGCGCTCGCGCAGGTCTACAAAAAGCGCGATGCGGACGGCAGCAGCTACGGCGGCCCGTCGTACTACATGGAGCAGGCGCTGCACCAGCGCTGGCTCGGCGTCGTGTTCGCGGTCGTGCTGATCCTGACCTATGTCGTGGGCTTTAATATGCTCGCGGCCTACAACCTGCAGGATGCGTTCGGCGGCTTCAGCTTCTATGTCAAGGGCCGCACGCCGTACATCATCGGCGCGATCCTTGCGGTGCTGTTCGCCCTGTGCGTGCTCGGCGGCGGCAAGCGCCTGACCAATGTCACGGGCGTGCTCGTGCCGGTCATGGGTCTGCTGTACATCGTGATGTCGCTCGTCGTCGTGTTCATGAACATCAGGATCTTCCCGAGCGTCATCGCCAACATCTTCCGCGATGCGTTCAACTTCAAGGCGGCGTTCAGCGGCTTCACCGGCTCTTGCATCATGTGGGGCATCAAGCGCGGCCTGTACTCCAACGAGGCCGGTATGGGCTCGGCACCGAACGCGGCCGCCACGGCCGACGTCTCGCACCCGGCCAAGCAGGGGCTTGTGCAGATGCTGTCCGTGTTCATCGACACGCTGCTCATCTGCTCGGCCACGGCGTTCATGTGCCTGTGCTCCGGCGTCGTCCCGACGCCCGAGGCTGCCGGCGCTGCTTACGTGCAGACGTCCGTGCAGCAGTCGCTCGGCAACTTCGGCCCGATCTTCATCGCCGTGTCCATGTGCCTGTTCGCGTTCACGACGCTCATCGGCAACTATTACTACTGCGAGGGCTGCCTGAAGTACATCCTCAAGCGTGACCCGAGCAAGGCGGGCATGACGGTGTTCCGTGTGCTTGCGTCTCTGATCGTGTTCGTCGGTGCAACGGTCAGCGCCGGTCTCGCGTGGGATACGGCCGATATGCTCCAGGCCACGATGGTCATCATCAACGTCCCCGTCATCCTGATTCTCGGCAACAAGGGCGTTGCCGTGCTCAAGGACTATATGCGCCAGCGCAGCGAGGGCAAGGATCCGCAGTTCCACGCTGCCGACATCGGCATCACCGGAACGGATTTCTGGAACTAAACCGCATTTTATAATGAAAAAGAGAGCTTGTCACAAGATGTGACAAGCTCTCTTCAGTTTATCCAAGAACCTCTGTCAAAAAGAAATACTTTTTGACAGTCACAAGCTCTTTTTTGCGTCTGCGCTCAGGCCGGGCACGATTTCCGGTAGATTATCGTCGGGTGCAGCGAGATCTCCTGCGGATAGCTTGCCCGCCCGGTCGCAATGTCCATGCCGAGGCGCATGGCCATGTAGCACAGGTCGCCAAACTTCAGATCTACCACGGTGATCGGCGGGTTGCTGTAGGCGAGCAGATCATCGTCGCTCGAGCTGGTGGTGAGGATCTCCACGTCCTTGCCGACGACGAGGTTCTCCTCCGACAGGGCGGTGGTGAGACCGAGCGCCGTCATGTCATACGTGCAGCAGATGACCTTCTTGAGCCGGTTGCTGCGCACGAGCGCCTTGCCGAGCTCATAGCCGGCGCGGATGCTCGTGTCGGCGCTGATGGTGCTGTGCTCAAGATTTACGCCGTGCTGCAGGCAGTAGTCGGAAAAGGCGCTGCTGCGCCACGCCGTGCCGAACAGGGTCGGCGACGAGACGAGCAGGATGCTGTCCCCGCCGCGCTTGAGGGCGTGCTCGGCGGCGAGACGGCCGGACTCAAGCTGATCGAAGCCGACGTAGGAGTAATTCGGCAGCGTGCGGTTGAGCAGGATGACCGGAACGAGCGTCTGCTTCTCGGCGAGGTTTGCCAGATCCGTTCCGCCGGGGGAGATGACGATGGCGGAAGAGCCCTTGCGCTCGGTCCAAAGCTCCCGCTGGAGGTGGAGCTGGTTTTGCGTGTACGGCCGCAGGAGGATGTCGATGTTCGAGGTCTCGGCGTCGACGATGCGGTTGAATGCCTCGAGAAACGACGGCAGGAGCATCTTGAGCCCCGAGAGCGGGAAGTAGACCGTGACGCGGTACTTGAGCACTGCCTTGTTGCGCCCTTTGTATTCATAGTCGAGGCTTTCCGCCGCTTTTCGGATCTCCTGCTGTGTCTGCTCGGTGATGCGCTTTTCCGTGCCGCGGCCGGACAGGACATAGGAGACGGTCGCCGTGGAGACGCCGCATATGTCCGCGATGTCTTTGAGTGTAGCCATAACGGGAAACTTCCTTTGTGTCATAATGGTTGCGCGGGTGAACCGCTGCTGCTTAACATTATACTAAACGGACGTTAAAAAAGCAATACCTGCTTAACTTATTTTAAATTAAGATTGCTTATCTTGGAATAAATTAAGCACAATTGTGTCGAAATGCTGAATAATCACGGCTCGAAAATGGGCGAAATGATGATATTGCAGCGTTTTTGCGATTCCTGATTGACAAATTCCAAGGAAAGTGCAAAATATAAGTAACGATTGACAAGGTTTTGACTCAGGTTTATTAAGCTTAAATTGTTAAGCAAAACGTTGTTACAGAAACATAAGGTAGTCACGAAATAGAAAAACGGAACGTCAGGAGGAATCTATCATGGCAAACAAGATCAATGTTCTGGAATGCGGCCCGCGCGACGGTTGGCAGAATCTTAAGCAGATGCTGACCTTTGAGCAGAAGCTCGACCTGATCGACAGACTGTTCGACGCCGGTGTGACGCAGATGGAGGTCACTTCCTTCGTCAGCCCCAAGGCGATCCCGCAGATGGCGGACGCGGCGGATCTGGCCAAGGCCTGCATCGAGAAGTATCCGAACGCGGTGCTGTATGCGCTCGCGCCGAACTTCCGCGGTGTGGAAAATGCTTTCAACGCCGGCATCCGCAACATCTCTTACGTGATCTCGGTCAGCGAGAGCCACAACAAGGCCAACATCCGCAGAACGCATGAGGAGTCTCTGGAAGAGCTGCAGAAGATCATGGACACCTACCCGCAGATGAACATCTGCGTGGCGCTGGCAACGTCGTTCGGCTGCCCGTTCGAGGGCATCCCGCCGATCCAGAAGGTGGTCGATTTCACCAAGCGTGTCTACGACATGGGCATCCGCTCCATCTGCCTGGCCGACACGATCGGCATTGCCGACCCGCGTCAGGTACGTGATACGATCCACGCCGTGACCGAGGTCATGCCCGACTGCGAGTTCCAGATCCACATCCACGACACCCGCGGCATGGGTCAGGCCAATACGCTCGCCGCCATCGAGTGCGGCATCCAGACGGTGCAGTCCACGCTCGGCGGTCTCGGCGGCTGCCCGTTCGCACCGGGCGCTTCCGGCAACACCGCCACGGAGGATCTCGTGTACATGCTCCAGCGCATGGGCTATGACACCGGCATCGACTTCGAAAAGCTGCTGGCTGCCGCGAAGTACCAGAAGAGCTTCATCGACGGCATCTACAGCGGCCATCAGCAGAACATCAACACCAAGACCCCGCCCTGCTGCTGAGGGCAGAGCGCATCCACAAATCTGAACCAGATTAGAGAGGGAATCATTTATGGGAAATGCATTTGATATTATTTCGTTGGTGCTGTTCATCGTCGTGATCCTGCTGGCTTTCTTCCGCAAGGTCAACGTCGGCGTTGTGGCAGTCACATTCGGCGTCATCATGGTGCGCATCTTCGGCCTGACCGATAAGGATCTGATCGGCGGCTTCAGCACCTCCATGTTTACCACGCTCGTCGGTATCACGCTGCTGTTCGCGGCCATCACGCAGACCGGCGCGCTGGATCTGCTGGCCAGAAAGATCATCGCGCTGGCCGGAAACAAGATGTGGGTTCTGCCCATCATGGTCTACATTGCCGGCTTCGTCATTGCCGGCGTCGGTCCCGGCGCTGTGCCTGCGCTGGCGATCATCCCCGCACTCGCGGCGATCATCGCCGTGGAGGTCGGCTTCAACCCGCTGATGCTCGTCCTGATCGGTGAGCAGGGCCTGATGGCCGGACGTATGACACCCATCACGCCTGAGGCTGCCATCATCACCGGCGCCGCAGCCGAGGCCAACATTGCAAACGTTATGCCCACCATTCTGGTCTGCCAGACGCTCGTGACGATCGTGTCCTCGCTCGTGTTCTGGTTCATCTTCAAGGGCCACAAGGTCAAGCAGCCGCTCAACCCGATCGAGCGCGGCACGCTTGAGAAGTTCAACGCCAAGCAGATCATCTCTCTGCTGAGCATCGTGCTCATGCTCGTGCTGCTGATCTTCGTCAAGGTCAACATCGGCGTCGCCGCCTTCGCGGTCGCCGGCCTGCTGTTCCTGTTCGGCGTTGCCGACGACGGCAAGGCGCTCAAGTCCCTGCCCTGGGGCACCATCGTGATGGTCCTCGCGGTCGGCTCCCTGCTCAACATCGTCAACAAGATGGGCGGCATCGATCTGATGAGCAACGCGCTCGCCAAGATCATGACCAAGGGCACTGCAACTCCGTTCATGGGCATCTCCGCTGCACTGCTGAGCCTTGTCAGCTCCGCGCTCGGCGTGGTGTACCCGACGATGATGCCGATGTGCGCAGACATCGCTGCCCAGGTCGGCGGCGTGAACCCGGTCGCGCTGATGGCGGCTGTCGGCGCCGGCGGCTCTCTGTCCGGCATCTCCCCGCTGTCCACCGGCGGCGCGCTGGCTATGGCGGCGCTTGCGACTGCGCTCCCCAACCGCACCAAGGAGGACGAGAACAAGACGTTCGTGCAGCTGTTCATCTACGCCGGCCTTGCGATCCTGATCCTGATCGTGCTCTGCTCGACCATCTACGTCCCGCTGGCAAACCTGCTGCATGGCGCCTGATCCCCGGAAACGTTTGACTGCAATCTGATTATCTGATAAAGGAGATATTTCCATGGAAAAAGCATTGAGCAATATTACCGTTCTGGACCTGACCCGCGTTCTGGCCGGTCCGTACTGCACGATGATGCTGGCCGACTACGGCGCAAACGTCATCAAGATCGAGATGCCGGGCAAGGGCGACGACACCCGCGCCATGGGCCCGAAGAAGAACGACTACAGTATGTACTATGCCTACGTCAACCGCGGCAAGAAGGGCATCACCCTGAACCTGAAGTCTGAGGAGGGCAAAAAGCTCTTCCTCGAGATGGTCAAGAAGGCCGACGTCGTCGTCGAGAACTACCGCCCCGGCGTCATGGACAAGCTGGGCGTCGGCTATGACGTGCTCAAAGAGGTCAATGACCAGATCATCTACGCCGCCGTCTCCGGTTTCGGCTGCTACGGTCCGAAGCACCAGCGCCCCGGCTATGACATCATCGCGCAGGCCACCTCCGGCCTCATGAGCATCACCGGCGAGGCCGGCGGTCAGCCGCTGCGTGTCGGCAATGCCATGGGCGACGTGCTCGGCGGCATGAACCTCACCATCGGCATCCTCATGGCGCTCAACGCCCGCACCGTCACCGGCCGCGGCCAGCGCGTGGACGTCGCGCTCGTTGACTCCGTCGTCTCCAGCCTCGAGGTCGGCTGGCAGCGCTTCTTCGCCTCCGGCAAGCAGCCCGAGCTGATCGGCAACCGCTACGCCTCCGCCTTCCCGTATGACTCCTTCCAGGCCAGCGACGGACGCTTCGTCATCGGCTGCGGCAACGACAAGCTCTTCACGCTCCTGTGCACCAAGGCGCTCGACCGCCCCGAGCTGCTCGAGGATCCGCGCTTTGACACCAACATCCACCGCTGCGAGAACTACGCCGCGCTCAAGCCCGAGATCGAGAAGTGGAGCTCCCAGCACACCATCGCCGATTGCGTGGCCATCATCGATGCGGCCGGTGTCCCGGTTGCGCCGATCAATATGCTTGCCGACGTCGTCAACGACGACCACATCGCCAACGCCCGCGAGATGTTCGTGCACCTGCAGCACCCGGTCATCGGCGACATGATCGTCCCCGGCAACCCGGTCAAGCTCATGGATACCAAGCCGGAGATCACCAAGTGCGCGCCCGACCTCGGTCAGGACAACAAGGCGATCTACGAGGATATGCTCGGCCTGTCCGACGCAGACCTTGCCAAGCTGAAAGAAGAAAAAGTGATCTGAGTTTTTCGCATTCGTTTTCTCCCCCCACAACTCCCTTCAAACATCCCCTCAAATCCTTTTTCTTTTCTCTTTACAAAAAGCTCCCATGGCAACTGCCATGGGAGCTTTTCTGATTGTGGACGCCGGGAGTGCTTATGCGGGGATGCGCCGGTACAGCCGCGCGCGCAGCAGCGTCGCCAGGGCGAGCTTGATCGCGTCCGGCAGCAGAAACGGCAGCACGCACTTTGCCAGCACCACGCCGAGCGTGATCGCGCCCGTGCGGGTGTAGACGATGAGAAACCACGCCGTGCCGAATGCGTAGCACACGAGCAGCCCCACGGCTGCCGACAGCACGAACACCCACTGCCCGAGTCCCCAGCGCGCCTGCGCGAGGGCGATGATGAGCGCCAGCAGGATGAAGCCGACGAGGTATCCGCCGGTCGTGCCGATCAGGGCGGCGAAGCCGCCGCGAAAGCCCGCGAATACCGGCGCACCCACCGCGCCCAGCAGCAGATACACCAGCACGCTCACCGTGCCGCGCTTGCCGCCGAGCAGCCCGCACACGGCGAAGATCGCAAAGGTCTGCAGCGTGAACGGCACGTCCGCCGGGATGCTGATCCATGCGCACACGGCGATGAGCGCCGCGCCGATCGCGCAAAAGCAAAGGTCTCTTGTGGAAAATTTCATAGCGTTGCCTCCAATTGTAAAGTAAAACGTGAATGAACTTAACAATTGGACGATAGCACACACGCGCCTGATTGTCAACCGAAAACGAAAACATCTTTACAATCCACGCGCCGTGGTCTACACTATAGGCAAAGAAACCGCACGACAAGGGGTGTGATCGGATGCTGCGGGATGATGTTTTGCTCCTGCTCACGGAGGCGGAGGGCTATGTATCCGGCGAGGAGATGCGCGAAAAGCTGGGCGTGACGCGCGCGGCGGTCAGTCAGGCGGTGCGTGCACTGCGCGCCGCGGGCTATGACATTGACGCCGTCACGAACCGGGGCTACTGTCTGCGCGCGCGGCCGGATACGCTCACAGCCGGGGACGTGCTGCCCTATCTGCCGCAGGCGCGGCGGGCTCTGGTGCAGTGCTTTGCGCAGATCGACTCCACCAACAGCTACCTCAAGGCGGAGGCCATGTCCGGTGCGCCGGACGGCCTGTGCGCCATCGCCGACCGGCAGACG
>OLOS01000522.1_pt1 | contig 39915 bp, 33 predicted proteins | sample 1672631 | NCBI WGS metagenome assembly OLOS01 (sample SAMEA3136707, study PRJEB25190) | human gut metagenome | biome: human gut; feature: human-associated habitat; material: faeces | place: Austria | collected 2013 | reverse complement strand
CCAAGGTCATCTTTAATCTGCTTTACTGGACAGGAATGCGATCCGGAGAAATGCTAGCTTTGACCCTGAACGATTTCGACTTTGAGGAACGGACGGTTTCCATTACAAAAAACTATGCGCGTATAGACGGCGAGGACTTATTCCTTGACCCAAAGACGCCAAAAAGCAATCGCAAAATTACCTTGCCGCAATTCGTTTGCGATTTGGTAAAGGATTATGCCGACAGATTGTACGGCTACGATCCGTCAGATAGACTGTTTGAAGTAACAAAGCATTATTTGAAGCACGAAATGGAAAGGGGCTGCAAGAAGACCGGACTCCGGGAGATACGGGTGCACGATCTTCGTCACAGCCACGCCAGCTTGCTGATTGAACTCGGTTTTGCACCGCTGCTGATCAGCGAACGCCTCGGGCATGAGAGCGTAACGACAACTTTGGAGATTTATTCCCACCTGTACCCGACAAAACACGGGGAAGTTGCAGACCGCTTGGAGGCTTTCGCATAAATTTTTCGTGTACCCGCCGTGTACCTTTCATGTACCCGGAGCAAAAAAGAAACCCGAAAACCCTTGAAAATAAAGGGTTTTCGGGTAAGTGGCGATTACTCAAATTCCACCGTCGCCGGGGGCTTGGAGGTCACATCGTACAGCACGCGGTTGATGTGGGGTACCTCACCTACGATGCGGCCGCTGACCTTATCCAGCAGCTCATAGGGCAGACGGGACCAGGTGGCGGTCATAAAGTCCTGGGTCTGCACCGAGCGTAGGGCAATGGCATAGTCGTAGGTCCGCTCGTCACCCATAATACCCACGGAGCGCATATTGGTTAGGGCGGCAAAATACTGGTTGGCAGTGCGGTCCAAACCCGCCAGGGCCATCTCCTCCCGGAAAATGGCATCGGCCTTGCGGAGGATATCCAGCTTTTCCCGGGTGATTTCCCCGATGATGCGGATGGCCAAGCCCGGGCCGGGGAAGGGCTGACGCCACACCAGGCTCTCCGGCAAGCCTAGGGCAATGCCCAGCTGGCGTACCTCGTCCTTAAAGAGCCGGCGCAGGGGCTCGATAATTTCCTCAAAGTCCACGCAATCCGGCAGACCGCCTACGTTGTGGTGACTCTTGACAACGGTGCTCTCACCGCCCAAGCCACTCTCCACCACATCGGGATAAATGGTTCCCTGGGCCAGGAAATCCACCTTGCCGATCTTCTTGGCCTCAGCCTCAAAGACTCGAATAAACTCCTCACCGATGATCTTGCGCTTGCGCTCAGGCTCCGTGACCCCGGCCAGCTTGTTAAGGAACAGGTCCTGGGCATTGACCCGGCGGACATCCACATGGAATTCGCCCTTCATCACCCGCTCGACCTCGTCTCCCTCGTTCAGGCGCAGCAGACCGTGGTCCACAAAGATGCAGGTGAGCCGGTCGCCCACGGCCTTTTGCAGCAGGGCGGCAGCCACGGCGCTGTCTACGCCGCCGGAGAGGGCCAGCAGCACACGCTTGTCACCGATCTTTTCCCGGCACTCCCGGAGGGCGGTCTCCACATAGGACTCCATAGTCCACTCACGGCTGAAGCCGCAGATACCGTAGAGGAAATTCTCCAGGATTTTGGTGCCGTACTCCGTGTGTACCACCTCCGGGTGGAACTGCACGCCGTAGAGCTTCTTTTCCGGGCACTCCACCGCCGCATGGCGGCAGCCGGCACTCTGGGCAATGGCTGTGAAGCCGGGGGCGGCAGATTCCACCTCCACCCCGTGGCTCATCCAGTAAACAGCCTTTTCCGGCACCCCGGTAAAGAGGGGGGAGGAGGTGCTGACGGTCAGCTCGGTCTTGCCGTATTCCCGGGTAATGGCCTTGCGGCACTGGCCGCCCAAAAGGTGCATCATCAGCTGCATGCCGTAGCAGATGCCCAACACCGGGATGCCCAGGGAGAACAGGGCCGGATCCACCGTAGGTGCGCCTTCTTCAAACACCGTGGCCGGGCCGCCGGTGAAGATCAGCGCATCCGGCCGGAAGGAGCGCACCTCATCCATGGAGATGCGAAAGGACTTCAGCTCGCAGTAAACGCCGCACTCGCGCACCCGGCGGGCCACCAACAGATTATACTGCCCGCCAAAATCCAGAATCAGAACCTTCTTCATTGGGCATCCTCCCTGAACTCGAAGCAGCCGGGCTCGGCCTTGTCGATGATAGCCAGGGAGTGGATGTTGTAGCCCTTTTCCCGCAGATCGTCGCCGCCGTGCTGAAAGCCCTTTTCCACGGCGATGCCGATGCCCTTGAGCTGGGCGCCGGCCTTTTCTACGATGTCAATGAGACCGTGTACGGCGCAGCCCTTGGCCATAAAGTCATCGATGATGAGCACCTTGTCCTCGGGCTTGAGCCAATCCTGGGCCACCAGCAGGGTCACCTTCTTTTTGTAGGTATAGGAGAAGATCTCGCTCTGATATAGGCCGCCCTCAATGTTGTCGCTCTTGGCTTTCTTGGCAAAGATCATAGGCACACCGTACTTCTGGGCGCAGATAGTGGCCAGGGCGATGCCGCTGGCCTCCGCCGTCAGTACCACAGTAATATCTTTGATGTCAAAGATTTTGGCGAACTCATCGGCAATCTGGCTCAAAAGTGCCGTGTCTACCCGGTGATTCAAAAATCCATCCACCTTCACAATATTGCCGGGCAGCACACGGCCTTCCCGGCGGATTCGATCCTGCAGCAGCTTCATCCTTGCTATCCTCCTAATTAAATTAAAATAAAGATATTGTTCCCTATTGTGCCGAAAAATACGAAAAAAAGCAAGAGAAAAAGGTGCTGAAATTTCCGCCGTTCCCCATGAATTTATAGACTCTTTACACAACCGCTCCGCCTGGGCTTATCCCAGGAATAAGCCGGTATGATAAAACCGGAAAAACAAGCCTGCCTACCCGCACCGCGGGGCTTTTCGCGGGGGTGAATAGCTCCTGTATACCTACCCGAGCTATCCTGCAGCCAGCAGCCCGCTATGCACCGTATTTTGCTCTGCGTTATTGCGCAGCCGGCGTTCAAACCGGCTGCGGCAATCTGAGACTCCCATCTTTGCCGCTCTGTTTCCGTTATTGATTTTCCCCCAAAAACAAACTCTTGACAAATCTCCAAAATGATTCTAAAATGTCTGTAAGTTTTGCAATATCCTGCAAAAGACAGCGATGGGGAAAAGGCAGGGATAGTTCCACCCAAAGAGAGTCGGCGGCCGGTGTGAGCCGATGGGGGAGCCTTGCCGCACTGGCCCCGGAGTTGCCTGCCTGAGTCCCTGGGGGGAGGTAGGGCAGGACGGGCCCTCCCGTTACAGAGGATGCTCCTTGCAGAGGGAGCTGCTGAGGGCGGCGGAGCGATCCGTAGCCGAATCAGGGTGGTATAGCGTTTTCTCACGCCCCTGACCGATTTGTGCGGTCCGGGGCGTTTTGCTTTATTATGTGCAAAAAGATATTCAGATAAAGGAGAAACAGTATGCAGTACGATTTTGCGGCCATTGAGAAAAAATGGCAGGACAATTGGGAAAAAACCAAGCCCTATCGCGCCGTTACCGGCGACAAGACCCGTAAAAAGTTTTACGGCCTTATCGAGTTTCCTTATCCCTCCGCAGCGGGACTCCATGTGGGCCATCCCCGGCCCTTTACCGCCATCGACGTGGTTACCCGTAAAAAGCGCATGGAGGGCTACAATGTTCTGTTCCCCATTGGCTTTGACGCCTTTGGCCTGCCCACGGAGAACTTCGCCATCAAAAACCATATCCATCCCGCTGTGGTCACCCAGGAAAACATCAAGAACTTTACCCGCCAGCTTAAAATGCTGGGCTACGGCTTCGATTGGGACCGCTGTGTAGACACCACCGACCCCAAGTATTATAAGTGGACCCAGTGGATCTTCCTGCAGATGTTCAAGCACGGTCTGGCCTACAAGACCACCATGCCTGTGAACTGGTGCACCAGCTGCAAGTGCGTCCTGGCCAACGAGGAAGTGGTGGAGGGTGTGTGCGAGCGCTGCGGCAGCGAGGTGGTCCGCAAGGAAAAGAGCCAGTGGATGCTCCGCATTACCAAGTATGCCGACCGTCTCATTGATGACCTGGACGATCTGGATTTCATCGAGCGCGTGAAGATCCAGCAGAAGAACTGGATCGGTCGCTCTACCGGTACGGAGGTCACCTTTAAGACCAATATGGGCGACGATGTCACCGTCTACACCACCCGTGCCGATACCCTTTTCGGTACGACCTATATGGTCATTTCTCCGGAGCATCCTCTGCTGAAGAAGTGGAAGGACAAAATCGCCAACTGGGACGAGGTGGAGGAGTACCAGGCTGCCGCCGCCCGCAAGTCTGACTTTGAGCGTGGGGAGCTGAATAAGGAAAAGACCGGCGTCCGCCTGGAGGGGGTGGAGGTCATCAACCCCGTCACCGGCGGCGTGCTCCCGATGTTCGTGTCCGACTATGTCCTCATGGGCTACGGCACCGGCATCGTTATGGGCGTGCCCGGCCACGACCAGCGTGACTGGGACTTTGCTAAGAAGTTCGGTCTGCCCATCGTGGAGGTGGTCAAGGGCGGCGATGTGACCAAGGAAGCCTTCGTGGCCAAGGACGATAAGGCCATCATGGTCAACTCCGGTTTCCTCAACGGTATGACCGTGAAGGAGGCCATCCCCGCCATGAAGAAGTACGCCGTGGAGCAGGGCTGGGGCAAGGAAAAGGTGAATTTCAAGCTCCGTGACTGGGTGTTCTCCCGCCAGCGCTATTGGGGTGAGCCCATCCCCCTGGTCAACTGCGAGAAGTGCGGCTGGGTGGCCATCCCGGAAAGCGAGCTGCCGCTGGTGCTGCCCAAGGTGGAGAGCTATGAGCCCACCGACGACGGCGAAAGCCCCCTGAGCAAGATGACCGATTGGGTCAACACAACCTGCCCCTGCTGCGGCGGCCCCGCCAAGCGCGAGACCGACACCATGCCCCAGTGGGCCGGCTCCAGCTGGTACTTCCTGCGCTATATGGATCCCCACAATGATAAGGAGCTGGTGGGCAAGGAGGCCGAGGAGTATTGGGGCCCCGTGGATTGGTATAACGGAGGCATGGAGCATACCACGCTGCACCTGCTCTACTCCCGCTTCTGGCATAAGTTCCTCTATGACATCGGCGTGGTTCACACCAAGGAGCCCTATGCCAAGCGCACCAGCCACGGCATGATCCTGGGTAAGAACCCCCACTATGTGGGTAACGCCAAGACCGAGGAGGAGAAGCAGGCCCTGCGGGAGAAATACGGCGCCCAGGCCGAGCGTCCGGCGGTGAAGATGTCCAAGTCACTGGGCAATGTGGTCAATCCCGATGATGTTATTAAGGCCTACGGCGCGGATACCATGCGGCTTTATATCATGTTCATCGGTGACTTTGAAAAGACCGCCTCCTGGTCCGATGAGGCTGTTAAGGGCAGCAAGCGCTTCCTGGATCGCTGCTGGAATCTGATGGATAGGGTCACGGACGATCCTGAGATTTCTCAGCAGAACATGGCCGCCGTCCATAAGACTATCAAGAAGGTCACGGGCGATATTGACGAGCTGAAGATGAACACCGCCATCGCCGCCCTCATGGCCCTGGTCAATGATTTCTATGCCAAGGGTCTTTCCAAGGGCGACCTGGAGGCGCTGCTGAAGCTGCTGAGCCCCTTCGCCCCCCATATGGTGGAGGAGATGTGGGAGCTCATGGGCTACGCTGCCAAATACGGCAAGATGTGTATGCAGATGCCTTGGCCTGACTACGAGGAGAGCAAGACCATCGACGCCACCGCCGAGATGGCCGTGCAGGTAAACGGCAAGCTCAAGGGCACCGTGGTAGTCCCCACGGATTCCGAGGAGGCTGCGGTAGTCGCCGCTGCCATGGCGCTGGACAAGGTGAAAAAGGCCACTGAGGACATGAGCGTTGTGAAGACCATTTTGGTGAAAAACAAGCTGGTGAACCTCATCGTCAAGCCTACGAAATAAGAAAGACCTAAAAAGGGACGGTCTGGGCCGTCCCTTTTTAGCTTGTGAAAAAAGCCTCGCAGAGTTTGCCGCCCGTAGGCGGCAAAAAATTCAGATCATTTTTTACCGCGACATGTGCGTGGGGAAAAATACCTCTCAGGCTGCCAGTGTGGAATTTTGCCGCAAGCGGCAAAATTATGCGCGCAGCAGACTGCAAGCCTTTTGTCGGAAAAACCCCGGAGGGTTTTTCGACAGTTTTCAAAAAGGGACGGCAAAGGCCGTCCCTTTTCAACATTTCCGCCCACTTTTTGCATAATTTTGCCTTTTGTGCAGAAAAACCTTGACAAGCCTGTTCATTATGGGTATAATACAGCCGTTAGTCATGTTAATGGCTCTTAAAGAGCACCCTGGATGAAGCCGGGTGCATCGGAGGGAGGGAAAATAGATGTCCGAAGTACATGTCAAGGAAGGCGAGAGCCTGGACAGTGCCCTGAAGCGTTTCAAGAGAAGCTGCGCAAAGGCCGGCGTCCTGGCAGAGGTGCGTAAGCGCGAGTGCTATGAGAGCCCCAGCGTTAAGCGCCGCAAAAAGTCCGAGGCTGCCCGCAAGAACAGAAACAAGAGATACTATTGATTTTGTTCTCGGCAAAAACGATTTAAAAACATGGTTCCGCTTTTGCGGGACCATGTTTTCTTTAGTCGTGTCAAAAAGCCCTCACAGAGTTTGCCGCCTGCAGGCGGCAAAGCCGACAGGCTGTTTTTACATGCCATATGCACATGACATGAGAGAAAAAACCTGTCAGGCGAGAAATCGTGGAATTTATACGCCCGGCAGACAACCGTCCTTTGTTGAGAAAACCATGGCTTTTTCGGCGCATTGCCCTGCAGCAGCGAGGGCCGATGCTGCTTTTTGCATGTAAGGGAGCTTATGGACCAAGAAGGCTTTGGGCCAGGTCCTCTACCTCCGGGAGCATGAAAAATCCCTGGCGGATGCCCAGCTTCTCCGCCATGTCCATCTTCATGCGGAGGGTTTGCACATCGTCAAAGAGGACAAACCGGGAGCCGCTGTCCGTGCGATAGGTAAAGTAACGGGCGCAGAGAGGACGGCTGAAGTAGGTGGCCCGGCCTTCCGCCAGGGCATGCAGCCGAGGCGACGTCAGGGCGGCGGCCTCTCCTCCGGCGGAGAGGGGATAGTCAAGCATCATCCGCTGCAGATCCAGGGCCAGGCGCTCCGGCCCCCATTTTTCGGCGGCTGCGGCCAGCCGATCCTCCAGGCTGCCGGAGGCAAGGGCGGTGCAGAGGAGCGCCGTGCCGTGGGGAGCATAGCCTGCCGCAGCCTCCGGCAGATACAGCTGCCGCTCCTGTCGGGCCAGCAGCTCATCCAATGTCCGGCAGAAGCCCTCCGGCGGCATTGCATCCAGGACTACGCCGGCGTACCGCCGACGCAGACATTCCTGCACCAGCTGTCGGCACAGGCCCTCCGGCGCGTCCGGATAGGTCCCTCCCTCATCGGACAGCATCAGCAGGCCGCCCCGGAGTGTATCCGGCAGGGGGGAGGCCAGAAGCGTCCCGTCGGGGCCAATGCGGTAGCTCATATGGGCCAGCTGCGCAGTGCAGGCCATGGCCTGCTGCAGCCGCCCGCTGTCTGTGGCCAAATACAGTTCCATAAGTGTCCCCCTTGCATTACCTTGCGGAAAATGCTAAAATCAATATCAATTCATTGTATGAGAGGAGCCGATGGGTTATGTCCTTTTCTCTGATCCCGGATCTGCTGCTGACGGACTATGGGGACTTGACGCCGCAGATGCTGACAGAGCGGGGGATCTGCCTGCTGCTGTGCGATCTGGACTATACCCTGGCACCCAAGTATGTGCCCCGTCCGGATGACCGGCTCAGAGCATGGCTGGCGGAAATACAGCGGGCGGGCATCCGGGTGATGATCCTGTCCAACAATCGCAGTCCTGCACGGGTGGAGCGGTTTTGCCGGGATTTGGGCATCGACTATGTGGGCCATGCGGGAAAGCCATCGCCTCGGGGCTACCGGCAGGCCATGGAAAAAGCCGGAGTTACACCGGGGGAGACGGCCATGCTGGGCGACAAGCTCCTCACCGACGTTTTGGGGGCCAATCGCAGTGGTGTATGGGCCGTAATGGTGGAGCCGGCAGGCGGGCCCAGGGGGGCGTGGAACCATGTACTCCATGGCCTGCAGCGGCCCTTTAAGGCCCTGTGTCGGAGTAGAAAGGAAGCGAAAGTATGAATCATTTTGACAAAATCGCGTTGGCTTTGCCGGCGGCGGGCCTGGACGGTGTGCTGCTCACCGGCGAGTATAACCGATTTTATGCCAGCGGCTTTGCCACCACCGGCACAGACGGCGTGGCCCTGGTGACCACTGAGGGAAATTTCTATTCCACCGACAGCCGCTATATTGAGGCGGCGGAAAATACCGTGGAGAATGCCGCCATCGGGCTGGCGGATCGGGAAAAGGGTTACGTTGCCTGGCTGGGGGAGGCATTGGCTCTCACCGGGACCCGGCGCATCGGCTTTGAGGACGAGACCATGACCGTGGCGGAGCACCGGCTCTACAGCGAAAAGCTGCAGGCGGAGCTGGTGCCGGCCTCGGCCTTCCTGCGGGAGCTGCGGGCACAGAAGGATCCGGAGGAGCTGGAGCGGATGGAGCAGGCCCAGCGCATCGCGGAAAAGGCCCTTGGACAGATCCTTGCGGAGATACGCCCCGGCGTGACGGAAAAGGAGATCGCCGCCAGGCTGCAGTATCTGATGCTGCATTTCGGGGCGGAGAGGATGTCCTTTGACCCAATCGTGGCCAGCGGGCCAAACGGGTCTATGCCCCACGCAGTGCCCACGGAGCGAAAGATACAGACCGGGGAGTTCGTGACCATGGACTTTGGCTGCGTGTATAAGGGCTACTGCTCCGATATGACCCGCACCGTATGTGTGGGCCGGCCTACGGAGGAGATGAAGCGGGTGTATGAGACGGTTCTCCGGGCCCAGTTGACGGGCATTGCCGCGGCCAGGGCCGGAGCCACCGGCGCACAGATCGACGGCTCCGCCCGAGAAGTCATCCGGCGGGCGGGATACGGTGAATACTTCGGCCATGCCTTCGGCCACGGCGTGGGGGCGGAGATCCACGAAAGCCCCAACGCTACCCCGGGAAATGACAAGCCCCTGCCTGTGGGCAGTGTCATCTCCGCCGAGCCGGGGATCTATCTGCCCGGGCGCTTTGGCGTGCGCATCGAGGATGTGCTGGTGCTGGAGGAGGGCGGATGCCGGGATCTGACGGAGGCCGGCAAGGAGCTTTTGTGCCTGTGAGCGTACTTTTTCGGGAAAAGACCGGAAAAATGCAACAAAACACTTGCCAAATGCCGGGTTTTCATATAGAATATACACGGCCTGTTTGGCGCATATTATAATTTCGAGGAAATGAGAGAGAAATTTCCTCATACATAGGAGGAAACATATTATGGCAACTATTACCGCAGGTGATTTCAGAAACGGTAAGACTTTCGAGATGGACGGCAAGATCATGCAGGTGGTGGAATTCCAGCATGTGAAGCCCGGCAAGGGTGCTGCTTTCGTCCGCACTAAGATGAAGAACATCGTCACCGGTGCCGTCACTGAGACTTCCTTCAACCCCACCGCAAAATTTGAGGAAGCTTTTGTGGAGCGCAAGGACATGGCTTACAGCTATAACGATGGCGACCTGTATTATTTCATGGACCAGGAGACCTATGACATGATTCCCCTGGGCAAGGACCTGCTGGGCGACGCCTTCCGCTTCATCACGGAGAACACCGTGTGCAAGGTCCTTAGCTACAAGGGCAACGTCTTCGGCCTGGAGTGCCCCAACTTCATGGACCTGGAGGTCACTGAAACCGAGCCGGGCCTGGCCGGAAACACCGCCACCAACACCCTCAAGCCCGCCACCGTGGAGACCGGCGCTGAGGTGAAGGTGCCTCTGTTTATCAACATCGGCGACAAGATCACCATCGACACCCGTACCGGTGAGTACCTGTCCCGGGCAAAGTAAGCAAGAATTCACAGCGATTCGGAAAGGAGCGCAATATGGAAATTTCTGAGAAGGTCGCGTATCTCAAGGGCTTGGCCGAGGGCCTGGCGCTGGACACGGAAACCAAGGAGGGCAAGCTCATCGCCGCCATCATTGATGTGCTGGACGAGATGAGCATCCGCTTTGAGGACATCGATGACAACCTGGTGGATCTGGAGGACGGCCTGGACGCCGTCAGCGATGATTTGTCCGAGGTGGAGGAAGCTCTTTACGAGATGGACGATGACGACGAGGAACTGGATGACGACGCCGAATACTTTGAGACCACCTGCCCGGTCTGCCAGGAGGAGATCGTCTTTGACGAGGATACCCTGGACAGTGGCGAGATCCGCTGCCCCAACTGCGGCGAAAAGCTGGAGTTTGACCTCAGCGATTTGGCCCGGGCTGAGGATGACTACAACGACGAGGACTAATCCGATGACCGAAAAAAGGGGAGACGCTATGCGCCTCCCCCTTTTTTAGACCTGGCGAAAAAACTTCGTTTTTTCTGCCAAAAGGCTTGCAGTCTGCTGTGCGCATAATTTTGCCGCAAGCGGCAAAATTCCACACTGGCAGCCTGAGAGGTATTTTTCCCCACGCACATGTCGCGGGGAAAAATGATCTGAATTTTTCGCGTCTGCGGACGCGAACTCTGCGAGGCTTTTTTGCCGCAGGATTTTAAGACACACTTGTGTTCCAAGAGGAGAAAACCATGAAATATACCACTACAGTGGCCGATTATCTCACCTGGCGGGGGGATATTCCCTTTTCCGTGGACCCATTCAACGAGGTGGACAATCTGGTATTGTGCATCATTTCCTATATCAATTTCCGCCGGTTCCCGGAGCTGCTGACTCGGAATCCCCGGGAGGCGGTCTCCCTGCGCGACATCTGCCAAAAGCTCACGCAGGAGGACGAGCAGCTGGGCCTGTCCCAGCTGAGCTACATACCCGTGGCGCAGCAGGCGGCGCAGACCGAGCGCTTTGCCGGGACGCTGATGTTTGCCTTTGAGGACCGCAGCGACCAGGAGACGCAGTTTGCAGCGGTGACCTTCCTGCTGCCGGATAAGTCCGTGTTCGTGGCCTTTCGGGGGACGGATACCTCCCTGGTGGGCTGGAAGGAGGACTTCAACATGAGTTACCTGGAGTCTGTTCCGGCCCAGGTGCGGGCGGCAGAATATACGGCTGAGATCATGAGGCTGTGCAGGTTCCATAAGGTGCGCATCGGCGGACACTCCAAGGGCGGCAACCTGGCGGCCTGGGCGGGCCTGCACCTGCCCCACAAGAATTACGGCCGATTGCTGGCGGTGTATAATAACGACGGACCCGGCTTCAACCGCAGCATGACGGAGCGGCCGGAATATGTACTCCTAAGAGACAAGATGCACACATTCATCCCGGAATCGTCTATCGTGGGGGTGCTGCTGGAGCATTGCGAGGACTATACGGTCATTGCCAGCACGGCGAAGTCTATCATGCAGCACGAGGCGCTGTCCTGGTGTACGGAGCGCAACCGCTTTATCCATCTGGAGGAACGATCGACCATGGGCCGCCGATCCGACGACGTGCTGCGGGATTGGATCGGGTCTATGACGCCCCAGGAGAGGAAGGATTTTACAGACGCATTTTTTGAGATCCTCAGCATGGGCGGCAAGGCCCGCACACTGGATGATGTGCAGGAGATGGGCCTGAGCGGCGCGGTGGCGCTGGTGAAGGAATACGCCGGGGCGGATGAAAAGACCCGGCGAATTCTGGTGGAGACCTTCAAGCGCCTGGCGGTGGATATCGGGGAAGAGGTGGCGACCTCAGCCCAGGATGGCCTGAAGCAGGCCACAGGCTTCCTGCGCAATTTGGGCAGGAAAAAGCCGACAGAATAAAGAAAAAACCGCCCGGGGCATCCTCTATAGAAGAGACCCCGGGCGGTTTGCATTTTTGGGCTTGACAAGCTTTTGTACCCCGGTGCGGCACCTGTGGCCGCACCGGGGTTTGCTGAAGTGTGTAAATTCATCCGCATGGGATAGGAGAGCTCTGCGCCCGCTCAGCTGCGCTTTTTGGCCTTTTTACCGGTGAGGGTGATCCAGGCTGCGGCGCTGCCGCTGACGAGCAGGGCAGCCAGCCAACCGATGAGGCTGCTGCTGTCACCGGTCTGAGGCGAATTACCGGAGTCATTCTTTCCGGGCTTATGGGTGCTGTTATCACCGCTGCCTGTATTGCCGGTGCTGCCGCTGCCGGGGAGCTTGTCGATGACCGTATTCTCGCTGCGCTTAGCGCCGCAAACGGTACATTCCTCATGCTTAGAGCCCTTCTCGGTTGCGGTGGCTTCCTTGTCGATCACCCACCGGAAGCTGTGGGCTGCCGTGTCGGCCTTGTCGCCGCACTGGCACTCATGCCAGTGGTTGGTGTCATCATACTTCCAAGCCGTACCATAACTATGGGTATGAGAATCTGCCGTGGGTATCATCGTCAGCTCCGTCTCGACCCAAAAGCTCTGCGTATCGCCGTCATCGCCTATGCGAGTGTAGTTCACTTCCTGACCGTTGATTTTCAGCGTGGCATCGGGGGAGATGTCAGCGGTATAGGCAGTCACATATACACCGTAATGATAGGCCTTTCCGGCTTCAAAAGCGGTGATTTTGTTTTTATAAATATCGCCTCCCCATTCCGGCTCCGTAGAAAGAATACCTGTGTCGCTGTCCAGGCTCCACCACTCACATCTGAATGCGTAAGCTGCGTTTTCAGATACCGATCCCGTGAATACCGGCTTATCTCCGTCCTTAAAGCTGACGGTGACATCGTTTATCTCAATCAAGTCAATTGCCGCTGGATTGTCCGACTCGATCGGTATCATCGTTTTAACATTGGGGAGACTCAGGTATCCGTCTGTGCCGGGAACCGCTGTCACCGTGCTTCCGTTCACCGTAGCGGCGACCTCTCTGCCGAAGTCATAACCCCTTTCCGGCATCAGCAGAATGGAATATACATATTTTTTCCCGCTTTCAAACGCAGTAATGGTCGGCAAGGTGCTGTATGCCCCGTCATCGGAATGCCATACAGCCACGGCCACATCGTTTTCATTTAACTCCTGCCAGTATTCATCTGCAATCCGGTACTTGCCCTGATCGGCGGCGGCTACGGCAGCCGTGGCCCGGGGCGCATCACCCGGCTGATAGTCGAACTTCGCATTCTCGATAGTAGCCGCACTGATGGCAGTCGACGCTGATGTGGGTGTCCAATGGGCTTTCAGGGTAATATCTGTAGTGACCGTTGTGTCGAAGGCATACTGCATATCCTCCAGATACCAGCCGGCAAAAAGGTACCCGTTCTTTGTCGGATCGGCGGGCTTAATGGCCGGAGAATTCAACACCTTCTGTGCTGTCACAGCACTTCCGCCGTCAGAGTCAAAGGTTACGGTAAATTCATCAAAGGAATAAGGGTATGCACCGCAGTCTTCAAAGGTGCCGCCGGTCATGGTGACCACGGCCTTGTCGTTGCTGCCGTACACCGCCATGCCAAGACCGCCCAGGTCTACCTTGCAGCTTTTTATAGTACCGCCGGTCATGGTGAAGCGGCCATCTTGATAAATATTTACCGCACCGCCGTTGGCACCGGCAGAGCAATTTTGAATGACACCGCCGTTCAGCTCAAAAGAGCCGCTCTGCTTAATAAATACTGCGCCGCCGTCATCGTCGGCTCTGCAACTACTGATGGTGCCGCCGTTCATAATGAAAGTGCAGCCGCTGCCAATGTCCACCGCACCGCCGTCATCGCCGGCTTTGCAGTCCATGATGGCACCGCCGTTCATAATGAACTTACCATACTTGACCTGTGTTTCCGTCACACCAGTGTTGGAAACATCCACTGCACCGCCGTCGCCGTCGGCATCCGTGCAGTTCACGATGCTGCCGCTCTCCAGGGTCAGCGTACCGCCTTTGACTTCAATTCCGCAGTTTTTGTTCTGCCCGTCGATCTTGCCGCCGGTGCTGCTATCCTTTATTGTCAGGCTTCCGCTGCTGCGCACCCGAATTATATCCTCATCTGTCCCGCTGCAACTCAGGGTATATCCATTAAGATCAAGAGTTACAGTGCGCCCCACATCAAGTTCCCAAGTGGTCTCAATGCTTCCGCCTAATTTGATCTCCGCGCAGTCCGCATTATTCAGCGCCGCCGTCAACTCTGTTTCGTTAGTGACGGTGGTTGTATTGGCAGCGAAGGCCGTAGCCGCCGTCATCGGCACCAGCGACAGCAACATACACAGCGTGAGCAGGACTGTCAGCAGCTTTGTCTTAAACGCTTTATTCTTCATAGTCTTAATTTCCTTTCTTACAATTTTTCTCCGTATTCGGAGCAGAAGACACTGTTTTATTTAACATCAGCACCGCAGGCTGGACAGTTCTCCGGCTTTCTTCAGGATTGCTTTTCAATATACCCGCTGACAGGCTCGGCATACATATTGTCGTCGGTGACGGGCTTGTAGCGTTTGCCGTCATACACATCGGTAAAACCGTTCGTAGCCTTGTAAATTTCGCCGGTCTCGGTATCGTAAACGCGCTCGTAGCCGAGGGTGGCGTCGCTCTGCTTCTGGCTCATAATGTCCTGGCTTCTGTTACGGCTTTCCCAGGAGGACATAAAGCCGTCCATGGTCGCATTGAAGTTCTGGCTGATCTGCTGAGCAAGGGCAACCTTTTCATTGCTTGCCTGATTGGTGGCACTGACAAAGCTGTCGGAATACTGCAGGGTTTTGAAGCAATCGGTCAGCACACCTTCCCACTCGATAAAGGTGTCCTTTGCGGCGGTAACAGCAACGATGTTGTAAGCCATATAGTAGCCGCCGTCCACCGCCTGGAGCTGATAGCCTACCACATTGCCGTTGGAGATGGCAAAGCTGCCAAAGTCCACCACACTGGCGGCAAATAGGCCCTCGCCCTCTTTGCCGTTATCCGTGAATGTCGCGCGAAGCTGCTCGTCGCCGAGAGCGGAGGACTTCAATGGGCTGGCAGAGGGATAGCGGTCGGTGACGGTGAAGTCATTGAACTGGGGGAAGGCATATCCGGAATAAGCAGGCTCTACCTCCGATGCAAATGCCGTATACTGTGAGAATATTTTGAAAAAGTCCTCTGTGGATGGGTTATCAAGCACAGCGGCCTTGGTGAAAAGGGCCGCTTGGGTATTCCCCATGCTGTAGTTCTGCTGCCATGCTTCTTTGCCCGCCTGACTATGGAGCAGGACGTCTGCCTTCAGCAGTACAAACATCTGGTTCAGCGGCTCAGCTGGGTCGTATACCCGGATGCTGTGGTAGATGTTGGTGCCGCCGGACGTGACGGTCCAGCCCTTTGGGATGGTCATGCTGAAATCGGCGGTTTCGTATTTTTCGGTCTGCACGGCTTTTGCCGCCGTTTGCGTCACCTTGACTCCGCGTTCTGTTTGTTCGGTTTTTGTGCCGTCATCGTTCACAACGGTTTTGCTGTCGCAGGCGGCAAGAAGCAAGGTCATGACCAAGGCCAGCGCAAGCGCCGTGATTCGTTTTGCATTCATCGTGTTTCTCTCCTTTTCCTTATTTCTGATCATAGTCCCAATAGAAACGGCAGGGATCGTATTTTTGATACGCACCGTATCCGTCTGTAAGCACCTCGGCAATGGGGAGCATCGTATAGTCCTCGGTGATCACATGGCTTGTGCTGATGTTGCGGACATCGCCGTAAAAAGCGGTGAGCAGCTCAAGCTTTCTTAGCTTTACATTGCAGTTGAGATGCTGCGCAGCAGGATAGTAGGGAGACACCGAACCGTCCGGCGCAAGCTGCGCTTTTGTGTCGCTGTCGTCCAAAGGCTCCGAGGCATACACAATCTCATAAAAGGCACAATTGGTCATCAGAATGTTCCGATTAAACAGCCGGATCGGTGTTTCGCCGGCAAGCTCGGACAGCTCCAAATCAAAGGCAATGTACTCCCGCCGATCCATGTCCCGATACCAATTCCAGTCGGTCGTACCCTTATCAAGATATTTGCCCGAAAAAAGCAGGCTGACTTTACCGCCGGCAACGGCGATCATCGGATCGCCGGAGTAGACCTTATCGGCATTTAAGTATTCTGCCGTATGATCCTCCAGCGTCTTTCCGTCGGAAGCATAGCGGTAAACACTTCGGAACAGCGGATGCTGCGCCTTATCCATCGGTGAGGCCGCAAACGGCGGGCTGCTGACCTTATAGCCGGAGCCGTCATTTAAGTAGATCTCGCCCATTTCACCGTCATGAGTCAGACGCCAGTATCGGATGTTTTTTCCGGGCAGGGTGCCGACCTCCTGTATGTTCTTGCTGTTTGCCAAAACAGAGTTGAAATTTGCCTGATACAGCTTCCCGTCAGCCACCACGAGATCGTTGACGGTTTTACTGTAGCCGTGATCCAGATTACAATCGAATTCGGCGTATTCGTTTATAATGCCCTCGCCGCCGAGAAATTTTGTGTAGTCCGATTGGTCATACGGCTTACCGCGCGCCTTTAAGAGCACCTGCTCAAGATTTACCGGCTCTGCCTGGGTAGCTGTGCTTTGCCCGCTGTCCGGGTCCGGCTTCTTGGCCTCGCCGGGGGAGGCGGAGCACCCGCACAGTGCAACAGCCAGCAGTGCTGCGCACAGGAACAGCCGGGGGATAAACAGAAATTTTGCTTTTCCAGCTTTTTCCATTCCTTTCTTCCTTTCCCACACATGTTATTATTTGCAATTATAGCATAGAGCAAGGCGGACTACAGGGCGTTTCCCGAAGTGTCAATTGACACTTTTGGAATTATGCGCTATGAAGCACTTTCCTTTTGGCTGCGCCTCGTGTATAATGACTAAAAACAAAACTATCCGGAGAAAAGCCATGAAATTCTGCCAGCAATTAAGTGAATACCTCTGCCGGCTCTCCTGCACAGGAAAGGAGCTGTGCGCCCTGGCCGGCATATCTGCCGCCTCCTTCAGCCGATATAAAAACGGAGAACGGGTCCCGGAGCTGGGTACTCCGGCCTTTGAGGGCCTGTGCCGCGCCCTGGGGGAGATTGCCGAGCAAAGAGGCTATGGGGACCTTACCGCCGACGCTGTGCGGGCGGCATTTGCTGCCTGCGAGGACTTTGTAGCCACGGACAAGGAGCAGCTACGCCGCAATTTTAACACCCTGGTGGCGGCCATGGGCATCAACCTTACCCGGCTGTGCCAGTACACCAATTATGATCCTTCCACCATCTTCCGCATTCGCAACGGGAGCCGGCGGCCTGCCGACTCCCGGCAGTTTGCCGGGGCCGTGGCCTCCTTTGTGGCCCGGGAGGTCGCTTCGCCCCGGGAGCTGGAGGCCCTGGCGGAGCTGCTGGCCTGCCCGGCGGAGGATATAGCAGACGTTTCCTTTCGCTATACGCGCCTGTGCAGTTGGCTGATGCAGGAGCAGCCTGCCCGCAGCGAGGGCGACATCACCGACTTTTTAAGCAAGCTGGACGAGTTCGACTTGAACGAGTATATCAAGGCCATCCATTTTGACGAGCTGAAGGTGCCCTCTATGCCCTTCCAGTTGCCCACGACCCGCTATTATTACGGCCTGGGGGAGATGATGGACAGCGAGCTGGACTTTCTCAAGGCCACGGTGCTCAGCCGGTCCATGGAGCCGGTGACCATGTACAGCGATATGCCCATGGGCGAAATGGCCAAAGATCCGGAGTTCCCCAAAAAGTGGATGTTCGGTATGGCCATGATGCTGAAAAAGGGCCTGCACCTGAACCAGATACACAACCTGGACCGATCCTTTGAGGATATGATGCTGGGGCTGGAGAGCTGGATCCCCATGTATATGACCGGGCAAATTTCCCCATACTATCTGAAAAACGCGCCCGGCGGCCCCTTTTTACACCTGCTGAAGGTGTCCGGAGCGGCGGCTCTCAGCGGCGAAGCCATCGCCGGGCGCCACGCTGAGGGACGGTATTACCTGACCAAAAACAAGCGGGAGCTGGACCATTACGCCATGCGGGCCCGGGCCCTGCTGGATAACGCATACCCCCTTATGGACATCTATCGCAGTGACCGGGAAAGCGAGAGAAATACTTTTCTGCTGGCCGACACCAGAAAGCCGGGGCACCGCCGCAGCATTCTCTCCACATTGCCGCTGTATACGGCCAGTGAGGACCTCCTGGAACGTATTTTGGCCCGGAACGGCATTGATGCGGAACAAAAGCAAAGAATAAAAAGGTACGCCGCGGCGCAGAGACAAAGAATCATGGCCATCCTGGCAGAGGGAACGGTGGAGGACGAGAGTCCGGCCTTTACGCCGGAGGAATTCAGGGAGAAGCCGCCGGTGCTGGAGCTGTCGGGGGTGTTCTGCGAAGCCGACATTCCGTACAGCCAAGAGGAATATACGGCGCATTTGAACGATACGAAGGCCTTTGTCGCTCAGAATCCGAATTATAGCTGGGAGATGAGCGGAAGCCAGGCGTTCCGCAACCTGCAGATCCTGATCCACCAGGGGCGATGGGTCATGGTGTCCAAGGGCAAGGCGCCGGCCATCCACTTCGTCATCCGTCACCCTAAGCTGCGCTATGCCATTGAGAGCTTTATCCCGCCCATAACGGAGCATGGATAGGCAGATGTCCGCTATACAAAAAGAGACCGGCAGATTTCTGCCGGTCTTTTCTTGTGCTATTGTAAAGGGGCCTCTGTAGTGCTCAGCTTTATTTCACCTGCCCGTGATAGTATTTTTTGCCGCAGAATTCCAGCCGGACCTCCACGGTGCCCTCGTCCTCCATCCAATCGGCAAAGTTGGAGAAATTCCGCTCTGCAACGCTGAATTTCAGCAGGTTGTGGGTGCGGACGTTTTCCCTTTTGCAGAAAGCATAGATCCACTCATCGAAGGTCATGCCGTCCTGGAGGCAATCCAGCATCTCCTGGGCCTTGCTTTCAAGAAAGCGGATGTTCTCGCCGATGAGGTCTGTGATGTCTGTCAGCACCTCCTTGTGAGCCACGATATAGGCGGGACAATGGAGGGCATAAAGGCTGCGCTTGCTCTCTAAGTCCCGGGCGATGAACATGGAGGTGGGGAGCTTGGCCCCCTCAATCTCCGAGCGGCTAATGAGACAATCTCCAAGGTAGGCTACACCGTCCGGGGTGATGATGCCGATGTGGCCGGCGCTGTGGCCGGGGAGCTGCAGGATGCCGAATTTCACACCGCAAAATTCCAACTCCGTGGCGTCGGCGGAGATGATTACATCGGCGGTGAAGCATTCTTCCAGGAAATAAGCCCGGCTGCGGCCGTAGGTCAGGGCCACGTAGTTGGCCCGGTAGGCGTCGGGATTCACGGAGATGCCCGCCTCAATGATCTGCGCAGCGGCAATGGCGCCATACCGCTGCTGGAGATAGCGAACGTTGCCCGTGTGGTCAAAATGGGCGTGGGAGCAGAGAATGCCCTTGAGATGGAAGCCGTTGTCCTCCAGCAGGTGGGTCAGGCCGCTGCGGTCCAGCTTGGCATAGCCTGTGTCCAGCAGGACAATATCGGTGTCATTTAATTTATAAATAGGCAGCAGGGCTGTGGCGGCCACAGCCACATAGGTGCTGCCCAGGACATGGCGAAGCTCCATGAGGTGTTTTTCTCCTTTTTATCTTTTGAATTTCTCACCTTTTTCATTTTAAGAAAACGGATTGCCGCTGCCGCTTTTGCAAACTGATTTCGCGGTGACAGGCTGCAATGACAGATTTTGATAATCTCATTATATCCATCGAGCGAAGAAAAACAAGAGCCACCTTTTGCGAAAATTTCATTTACAAAAGGCGGGAAGTATTGTAAAATACTGTGGAGAATAAAAACAGGAGGATTTGTATGGACGAGCCGAAATATAAACGGGTGCTGCTGAAAATCAGCGGGGAAGCCCTGGCGGGAGAAAAGCACTTTGGCCTGGACTTTGGCGTTATGGGCCGGGTGGCGGATGTCATTAAGGAATGCGTGGAGATGGGTGTTCAGGTGGGCATCGTTATCGGCGGCGGCAACTTTTGGCGCGGCGTAAAGAATGGCGAGGGCTACATTGAGCGCACCCGGGCCGACCACATGGGCATGCTGGCCACGGCTATGAACTGCATGGCTATGGCCGACGTGTTGGAGCAGAAGGGCGTGGATGTGCGGGTGCAGACCGCCCTGGAAATTAAGGAGGTAGCTGAGCCCTATATCCGGGCCCGGGCCATCCGGCATCTGGAAAAGGGACGGGTGGTTATCTTCGGCTGCGGCATCGGCAGCCCCTTCTTCTCCACGGATACCGCGGCGGTGCTGCGGGCGGCGGAGATCGGCGCGGACGTCATCCTGCTGGCCAAAAATATCGACGGCGTTTATAACTGCGATCCGGCCAAGTTTGCCAATGCAAAGAAATTTGACTCTATTACCTATGACGATGTGCTGGCGCAGCATCTGTCCGTGATGGATAGCACCGCCACCAGCCTGTCTATGGATAATCACATCCCTGTTTTGGTATTTGCCCTGAAGGATCCCTACAACATCATCCGCGCCCTGCGCGGAGAAAAAATCGGAACGATCGTAAAGGAGGCTTAACCCCATGCTGAAAGACGAATACAAGGTTTACGAAGAAAAAATGAAGAAGAGCATCGAGTCCGTGAAGAATGACTTCGCTGCCGTGCGGGCGGGCCGGGCCAATGCCGCTGTGCTCAATCGCATTTCCGTGGACTATTACGGCACCCCTACGCCCATCCAGCAGGTGGGCAGTGTGGCGTCTCCGGATCCCCGGACCCTGGTCATCACCCCCTGGGACGGGTCTTTGCTGCGGGCCATTGAAAAGGCCATTCTGGAGTCCGACCTGGGCATCAATCCCCAGAACGACGGCAAGTGCATCCGCCTGTCCTTCCCCCAGCTCACCGAGGAGCGCCGCAAGGAGCTGGTGAAGCAGATCCGCAAGTATTCTGAAAACGGCAAGGTGGCCGTGCGCAACATCCGCCGGGACGCCATGGATAAGTTTAAGAAGATGCAGAAGGCCTCTGAGATCACCGAGGATGAGCTGAAGCTGGCGGAAAAGGACCTGCAGAAGATTACCGACGACAACTGCAAGGAGCTGGATAAGCTCCTGGAGATCAAGGAAAAGGAACTGATGTCTGTCTGATGGGGCTGTTTTCCAAAAAAGTCTCTCATAAGGCGGGGCAGGTGGATAAAAGCCGCCTTCCCCGCCACATCGCTATCATTATGGACGGCAACGGTCGTTGGGCGAAGAAGCGCGGTCTTCCTCGTACTGCCGGACATAAGGTGGGCGCGGAGACGTTCCGCAAAATCGCCCTGTACTGCAAGGCCCTGGGCGTGGAATATCTGACCATTTACGCCTTCTCCACGGAGAACTGGAAGCGGCCCGCCGATGAGGTAAGCACCCTCATGGGCCTGCTGAAAAAGTATATGCAGGAGGCCATTGACACCATGGAGCGGGACCAAATGAAGCTGCGCTTTTTCGGCGATCTCTCGGCCCTGAGCCCGGAGCTGCAGGCCCTGGCCCATAAAGCCAATGAGGTGGCGGACCGGGTGGAGGGCTTTCAGGCAAACCTGTGCATCAACTACGGCGGGCGGGATGAGATCCTCCACGCGGCCCGGGAATGTGCCGCCGCAGGGGAGGAGATGACGGAGGAGAACCTGGAAAGACATCTCTACTCCGCCGGGATCCCCGATCCGGAGCTTATCATCCGCCCTGGCGGAGAGCTGCGGCTAAGTAACTTCCTGCTGTGGCAGTGCGCGTATTCGGAGTTTTACTTCTGCGATACCTTGTGGCCGGATTTCGGCGAAAGGGATCTGGACGAGGCCATCGTGGCCTTCCAGAAGCGGGACCGCCGCTTTGGCGGAGTCAAGTAAGAGAAATAAAAAAGGAACTGAAGCTATGAAACAGAGAATATTAGTGGCGGTCATCGGTATCCCATTGCTGCTTTTGGTGCTTTGCTGGTTGCCCCATTGGGCTACGGCGGCGCTGCTGGCGGCATTGGGCGTCATTGGTGCCCACGAGCTGCTGGCGGCGGTGAGCGGCCCGGAAAAGACGAAACGGCTGTGGGTCTTGGCGGGCGTTTTGGCCGTGCTTACGGTGTTTGCCACCTACGCTGGCAGGGAGGAATACAAGGGCACGGTGCTGGCGGCTGCGCCCTGGCTGCTGTGTGCGGCGGCGGCACTGCTGTTTTTACTGGCGGTGCGGTGGTACGGCCGGGAAAATGCCGTGGCATTTCAGGATATCTGCGCAGTGCTGCTGGGCGGCGTGGCCATCCCCTTGGCCATGAGCTGCCTGCTGCGGCTGCGGCTGCTTAACTACGGCGGCGGATTGGTGCTGATGCCCCTGGTGGCCGCATTTATGAGCGACTCGGCGGCCCTGTTTACGGGCATGGCCTGCGGCAAGCATAAGCTGGCATCCAAAGCCAGTCCCAAAAAGACCGTGGAGGGCGCCGTGGGCGGACTCGTCGGCGGTGCGCTGGGAATGATCGTCTTTCGCATCGTGTTCTTTTTCGTCACGCTGCAGCCGCTTTCCATCGGCTGGTGCATGGTCATTGGCTTGGTGGGCGCGTTTATGGGCCAGCTGGGCGATCTGAGCTTTTCTGTTATCAAGCGCCAGTGCGGCATCAAGGATTATGGCCGCCTGCTGCCGGGCCATGGCGGCGTGCTGGACCGGTTTGACAGCGTTATCTTCGCCGCTCCGGTGGTGTGGATGATTGCAACGGCGGTTGGAATGTGAGAATAAAATGAGCAAGTGTATTTCTGTTTTGGGCAGCACCGGTTCTATAGGCCGGCAAACGCTGCAGGTGGCCCGGGAGCTGGGACTAAAGGTGGCGGCTCTCACCGCCGGTAAACAAATTGATCTGTTGGAGCAGCAGGCACGGCAGTTTCGCCCGTGCCTTGCTGCCGTGTTTGAGGAAAACGCCGCCCGGGAGCTGCGGGAAAGGCTGAAGGATTTGCCCATCCAGGTCATGAGCGGCATGGAGGGCCTTTTAGCGGCTGCGGAGCTGGCGGAGAGTGACACCGTGGTCACGGCGGTCATGGGCAGTGTGGGCCTGGAGCCGACGCTTGCGGCCATCCGCAGGAAAAAGCGCATCGCCCTGGCCAACAAGGAGACACTGGTGTGCGCCGGGGAGCTGGTGATGGCGGAGGCGGAGAAATACGGCGCGGAGATCGTGCCGGTGGATTCGGAGCATTCGGCCATTTTTCAGAGCTTCCAGGGCTGTCGGGATCGGGGCGAGGTGAAGCGGCTTCTGCTCACCTGCTCCGGCGGGCCGTTTTTCGGCAAGACATTTGCGGAGCTGGAGCATATGACGGCGGCGAACGCCTTGAAGCACCCTAACTGGAGCATGGGATCAAAAATCACCATCGACTCCGCTACCCTTATGAACAAGGGCCTGGAGATCATCGAGGCCATGCGGCTGTACGGCCTGCCCCTGGCCCAGGTGGATGCGGTGATCCACCGGCAGAGCATCATCCACTCCCTGGTGGAATACCGGGACGGTGCCATGATCGCCCAGCTGGGCACACCGGATATGAAGCTGCCCATCCGCTACGCCCTGACCTATCCCTACCGGGCCGCGACCCCGGATAAACCGCTGGACCTGCTCTCCTGCGGGCCGCTGACCTTCAGCGCCCCGGATGAGGAGGCGTTCCCCTGCCTGCGCATTGCTAAGGATTGCGCTGCCGCCGGGGGCACCGCCTGCGCCATTATGAACGGAGCCAACGAGGTGGCCGTGGCGCAGTTCCTCCGGGGTGAGATCGGCTTCAATGACATCGCCCGCCGGGTGGAGCGGGCCCTTTCCCGGGTAGCGGTGAAATATCAGCCGAGCCTTGGGGATATACTGGAAGCAGACCGGTTGGGCCGGGAGGCTGCCCGGTAAAAAAAGACGCCGCGGCGTCAGATGGGAGCGACTATGTCCACTGTTTTGTATATTTTGGTTGCGCTGCTGGTGTTCGGCGTACTTATCGCCGTCCATGAGCTGGGGCATTTTCTGGCGGCAAAAGCCTGTGGGGTGAAGGTGAACGAGTTCTCTATCGGCATGGGCCCCGCCATTTTCAAAAAGCAAAAGGGGGAGACCTTGTATGCCCTGCGATGCTTGCCCTTCGGTGGATTCTGCGCCATGGAGGGGGAGGACGAGACCTCGGAGGATCCCCGGGCCCTGGAAAACCAGGGCTTTTGGGCGAAGCTGCTGATCTTTGCCGCCGGGGCGGCGATGAATTTTCTGGCGGGCCTGCTGATCATCCTGTGCCTATATGGCGGGGCAAAGGCATTTGTCACCCCGGTGATTGCCGACTTTGCCCAGGGCTGTCCCTTGGAGGGGACACTGTTAGCCGGCGACAAGGTCACCGCCATTGACGGCGAGCGGATCTATGTCTACAGCGATGTGAGCCTGCTGCTGAATTTGAAGCAGAGCGGCAGCCATGACCTGACGGTGCTCCGAAACGGCGAGAAGGTAGAGCTTACCAATGTCCCCATGGAGCTGCGGGAGTATACCGACAAAAACGGCAATGCTTACACGGGCTATGGACTAACTTTTTCCGTGAAGGAGGCCGGCATCGGCGACCGGATCAGCTACAGCTTTGCCAACGCCATAGACTTTGTACGCATGGTGCGCCTGTCGCTGCAGATGCTGGTTACGGGTCAGGCCGGAGTTAAGGACATAAGCGGGCCGGTGGGCATCGTCTCCGTTATTACCGATGTGGGGCAGAGCAGCAGCTCGGCCTCCGCAGCCGTGCGGAACATTGCGTATCTGGCGGCCATGATCGCCGTAAACCTGGCGGTGATGAACCTGCTGCCCCTGCCGGCGCTGGACGGGGGGAAAATCTTCTTCCTGGTCATCAACGCCCTGTGCATGCTGGTGATCCGCAAGCGCATCCCGCAGAAGTTTGAGAGCTATGTCCACATTGCGGGCTTTGCGCTGCTGATGCTGCTGATGCTGGCGGTGACGTTTCAGGATGTGTGGAAAATATTCCAATAACTGGCGAAAAAACTTCGTTTTTTCTGCCAAAGGAATCGCAGTCTGCTGCGCGCATAATTTTGAGCTTAGCTCAAAATTCCACACTGGCAGCCTGAGCGGTATTTTTCCCCACGCACATGTCGCGGTGAAAAATGATTTAAATTTTTCGCATCTGCGGATGCGAACTCTGCGAGGCTTTTTTGGCTGGCGCTTTTCATGAGGGAGAAAGGAGCGTATGAAAATATGAGCAAGCAAATTCAGGTGGGCAGCGTGGCCGTAGGCGGTGGCGCGCCCGTGAGCATACAGTCCATGTGCAACACGCCTACGCAGGATGTGGCGGCCACGGTGAGCCAGATCCTCCGCCTGGAGAAGGCCGGGTGTGAGATCATCCGTGTGGCCGTGCCGGATCAGGATGCCGCCCGGGCCGTGGGAGAAATTAAACGCCGCATCCACATTCCCCTGGTTTGCGACATCCATTTTGACTATAAGCTGGCTCTTTTATGCGCAGAGCAGGGGGCGGATAAAATACGTATCAACCCGGGGAACATCGGGTCAAAAGACCGGGTGCGGGCTGTGGCGGACGCCTGCCGGGAGCGGGGTATCCCCATCCGCATCGGCGTCAACGGCGGGTCATTGGAAAAGGACCTGCTGGCCAAATACGGCGGCGTCACGGCGGAGGCGTTGGTGGAGAGCGCCCTGGGCCATGTGCGTCTTTTGAACGACTGTAATTTTGACGACATCTGCATCTCCGTCAAATGTTCGGATGTGCCGGTGAATATGCGGGCCTATCAGCTGCTCCGCCAGCGGACGGACTATCCCCTGCACCTGGGCGTCACCGAGGCAGGTACCCCCACCATGGGCATCCTGAAGTCAGCCATGGGCATTGGGGGCCTTCTGTGCCTGGGCATCGGCGACACCGTCCGGGTGAGCCTGACGGCGGACCCGGCGGAGGAGGTGCGTGCGGCCAAGCAGATTTTATCTGCCGCCGGAGTGCGGCGCTTCGGACCCAACCTCATCTCCTGCCCCACCTGCGGCCGCACCAAGTACGACATGATCCCCATTGCCCGGGAGGTGGAGCGGCGGCTGGAGGGCTGCGAGAAGAATATCACTGTGGCGGTAATGGGCTGCGTGGTCAATGGGCCCGGAGAGGCTGCCGCCGCCGATGTGGGCATCGCCGGGGGAAAGGGCGAGGGCCTGGTGTTCCGCCGGGGCAAGATCCTGTATAAGGTCCCGGAGGACAAGCTGGTGGATGCACTGATGAACGAGATCGAGAAGCTGTAAGTATGGAGAAGATTGGATTTTTAGACTTTTTTGGGAGCTTTTTGCCGCCCCATGACCTGCGGCCGCTGCTGGCGGACGCCAAGCTCGTGTCGGGTGAGCTGGATCGGGGGAGCCGCACCCTGGAGGCGGAGGTGGAGAGCCGGGAGACCATGCCCGACGCCGCCGTGGCGGCCCTGGAGCAGCTGCTGCAGGAGCATTACGGATTCCGCCAGGTGCGGCTGCGGTTTGTGTCGGCCGCCGGAAAAAAGAGTGCCGAGCAGGTGCTCTTTGGCAAGCCCATCAAGGGCAAGCCCGTCTCCATGGAGGGGCTGAACCCCAAAATGGGCGGCGTTGTGGTGGAGGGCAAGGTGTTTTTTGCCGATTGCCATGAGACCCGGCGCCCCGGGGTATGGGTGTTGACCTTTGACATGACGGATTACAAAAACTCCGTCACTGTCCGCAAATATATGCAGACCAAGGAGCTGGGTGGCCTGCAAAGCGCCATCGCCCCGGGGATGTGGCTGCGGGTCCAGGGCTTTATGGAGCTGACACGGGACGGAAAGGACGTGCAGCTCAATCCCCAAAGCATCATGAAGATCGGCCATGAGGGCCGGAAGGATACGGCGAAGGAGAAGCGGGTGGAGCTGCACCTGCATACCCGCATGTCCAACATGGACGCCTTGACGGACCCGGCGGCGGTGATTAAGGAGGCCATTGCCTGGGGCCACCCGGCCATCGCCATCACTGACCACGGCGTGGTGCAGGCCTTTCCCGATGCCTGGCACACAGCCAAGGGAAAAATAAAAATTCTCTATGGTGTGGAAGGGTATTTCATCAACAATCTGGACGATCGGGTGGCGGTTCACGGCCCGGCGGACCAGGATTTTGACGACGAGATCGTCTGCTTTGACATCGAGACCACGGGCCTGCAGGTGATGAAAGAGGCTATCACGGAGATCGGCGCGGTGGTGCTGAAAAACGGGGAGATTACAGACCGATTCCAAACCTTTGTAAATCCCGGCCGCCGCCTGACACCGGAAATAATCGGCCTTACGGGCATCACCGACGCCATGCTCAAGGACGCACCCCAGCTCAAGGAGGCCCTGGAGGCATTTCTGCAGTTTGTAAACGGGCGGCCTCTGGCGGCCCACAATGCGGAGTTTGACATCGGCTTCATCCGGGAGGGCTGCCGTCGGGTGGGCCTGGATTTTTCGCCCACCTATGTGGACTCCCTGATTCTGGCCCAGAACCTGCTGCCGGAGCTGAATAAATTTAAGCTGGATATAGTGGCGGAGCATCTGGACCTGCCGTCCTTCAACCACCACCGTGCCTCGGATGATGCGGGCATGGTGGGCTATATGCTTATCCCGTTTTTTGAGAAAATGCGCCGGGAGCTGGGCATCAATCGCCTGCAGGAGATCAACGGCAAAATGCTGGAGCTGCGGCCCCTGGGCAATAAGAACCACCGCCGGCCCAAGCACATTATTATTCTGGCTAAAAACAAGCTGGGGCTCAAGCACCTGTATCAGCTGGTGTCGGCCTCCAACCTGAAATATTTCAAGCGCTTTCCCATCATCCCCAAGACGGAGCTGGCGGCCCACCGGGAGGGGCTCATCATCGGATCCGCCTGCGAGGCCGGGGAGCTGTTCCGGGCGGTGGTGGACCACAAGGACTGGGACGAGTTGAAGCGCATCGCCTCCTTTTACGACTATCTGGAGATCCAGCCCCTGTGCAACAACGCCTTCATGCTGCGCAGCGGCGAGGCCCGGGACGAGGAGGAGCTGCGGGACTTCAACCGCACCATTGTCCGCCTGGGCGCGGAGCTTAACAAGCCCGTCTGCGCCACCGGGGATGTGCATTTTATGGAGCCGGAGGATGAAATTTACCGCCATGTGCTCCTGGCCAGCAAAAAATTCCCCGACGCAGACAAGAGCCTGCCCATTTACTTTAAGACCACCGATGAGATGCTGGAGGAATTTTCCTACCTGGGAGAGGAGACTGCCTATGATGTGGTGGTGAAGAATCCCCGGATGATCGCGGACCTGGTGGAGGAAATTGAGCTGCTGCCCCCGGGACAGCTTTTCCCACCGAGATTGGAAAACTCTGAGCAGGAGCTCCACGACATGGTGTGGAGCAAGTGCCACGAGCTATACGGAGAGAATCCCCCGAAGCTGATTGTGGATCGGCTGAATGTGGAGCTGGGCGGCATCTTGGGCAAGTACGATGTGGTGTATATGTCGGCCCAGAAGCTGGTGCAGCGGAGCCTGGAAAACGGATACCTGGTGGGCTCGAGAGGGTCTGTGGGATCATCGCTGGTTGCCTATATGGCGGGCATCACGGAGGTGAACTCTCTGCCGCCCCACTACCGCTGCCCCCGGTGCAAGCACACGGAGTTCATTACCGACGGCAGCTATGGCTGCGGTGCGGATATGCCGGACAAAAGCTGCCCTGAGTGCGGGGAAAAGCTGGTGAAGGACGGGTTTGACATCCCCTTTGAGACCTTTCTGGGCTACGGCGGCGGCAAGGTGCCGGATATTGACCTGAACTTCTCCGGGGAATACCAGGCCCGGGCCCATCGCCATGCGGTGGAGATGTTCGGCGAGACACAGGTGTTTCGAGCCGGGACCATCGGCACTCTGGCGGAAAAGACTGCCTACGGCTTTGTGCGCAAGTACCTGGAGGAGCGGCAGATCACTGCCGGCAATGCGGAGATGAATCGCCTGACCCTGGGCTGCGTGGGCGTGCGGCGTACCACGGGCCAGCATCCCGGCGGCCTGGTGGTTGTGCCGGACGATATGGATGTGGAGGATTTCACCGCCGTGCAGCACCCGGCGGATGCCGAGGACGCTGAGACCGTCACCACCCATTTTGAATACCACTGCATGGAGGATAACCTCCTGAAGCTGGATATGCTGGGTCACGATGACCCGTCCATGATCCGCATGCTGGAGGACCTCACCGGGGTCAATGCCCGAGCCATCCCCTTGGACGACCCGGATACCATGAGTATTTTCACCTCCTCCAAGGTGCTGGGCTTTGAAAATGACGAGCTGCTTGGCCCCACCGGTGCCGTGGCCATCCCGGAGTTCAATACCCGGTTTACCCGGCAGATGCTCATAGATACCCAGCCCAAGGATTTTAACACCCTGGTGCGGCTTTCGGGCTTCTCCCACGGCACGGATGTGTGGCTTGGAAATGCCCGGGAGCTGATTGTGGGCGGCACGGCCTCGGTTCTGCAGACTGTGGGCTGCCGCGATGACATCATGCTCTATCTCATCTCCATGGGCCTGGACCCGAAAATGAGCTTCAAGATCATGGAGGCTGTGCGAAAGGGCAAGGTGAAAAAGGGCGGCTTCCAGGAGGGCTGGGTGGAGGCCATGGAGGAGCACGGCGTGCCGGAGTGGTACATCGAGTCCCTGGCCAAGATCGGGTATCTTTTCCCTAAGGCCCACGCCGTGGCCTATGTGATGATGGCCTTCCGCATCGCCTGGTTCAAGGTCCATGAGCCCTTGGCCTTCTATGCAACCTTCTTCTCCATCCGGGCCAAGGCCTTTGACGCGGAGTTCTGCTGTGCCGGAAAGGAGGCCGTGGAGCGAAAGATCCATGAGATCGAGAATAACAAGGACGCCACCGCCGTGGAGCAGAACCTTATGGTGACCCTGGAGGTGTGCTACGAGTTTTATCTCCGGGGCTTCCACTTCGACACCATCGATATTTACCACAGCGATGCAACGAGGTTCACCATCACCGAGGGCGGTTTGCTGCCGCCGCTGATCTCCGTCCACGGGTTGGGCGAGGCCGCCGCCCAGGACACGGTGGAAAAGCGCAAGGGAAAGACCTTTATCTCCATTGAGGAGTTTTCCATGTGCTGCAATAAGCTGTCCAAGACGCATATCGAACAGCTGAAGGCCCTGGGGGCCTTTGCGGGCATGGCGGACACAAGCCAGGTGAATTTGTTTGACGGATTTTAAAATAAAACAGGAAGGAGCCGTTCGATTGAACGGCTCCTTCCTGTTTTAAGTGAGTTTTATTCGTCGTAGATGCCCAAAATGATGATGCCTGCCACCACCAGGGCAATCATAAGATAGTGCTTCCAGGAGAGCTTTTCCTTCAGGAAAATACGGCTCCACACTACGGACAGTACGCAGTAGGCGGAGATGATAGGGGCTGCTAGGGCCACATGCTCCGTGTCCGCCAGGGCGTAGATATAGGCGAACTGGCCGGCGGTCTCGCACAGAGCGCCCAGGTACTTGGGCCCCTCCCGCTTAGGCACCAGCTTCTGCCTGCGGATGAGCACCACATACACAAAGCACGCAATACCCGCCGCCAGGAAGGTCAGCTCATAGGCGCAGTTGGCGCTATCCTCGTTCAGTGTCTCCAGCACCTTGCTGTCGGCGAAGGTGCCCAGGGCGTCCAGCACGCAGTAGAGAATGGGCAGCACCAGCGCCAGGACGGACTTGGCGTACTTATAGTTGCCGGCCTCCTGGCGAGCCAGGCGCAGCTCGTCGTCCTCCCGGGCCTCCACAATGCCCAGCCCGATTACGCCCACACACACCAGGGCCATGGCTGCATACTGGGCCGGGGCCAGCAGGGCAGACCCGGTGATGATGCTCAGCACTGCCACCATCGCGCCGGAGGAGTTGCAAATGGGAGACGAGATGGACAGCTCAATGTAGCGAAGCCCCACGTATCCCAGGGCCATAGACAGAATATACAGCAGCGATACCGGCAGATAGGTGAGGATGATAGAGAAATTAATTTCCGTCCCGCCGATAAAGATTTCATAGGCTGCGTGCAGACCCATGACCACGCCCACAGCCATGACCATTTTCAGGTGGGCGTACTTGTCGTCTGCATCCCGACAGCCGATTTTAGAAAACAGATCCGATCCGCTCCAGAACAGAAGCGCGATCACAGAAAACCAAAACCACATAGATGAAAATACTCCTTATTATTTTATAGTTTAATGATTCCGGCGTCCGCCAGCTTTTGCATACTCAAAAGAATGCCCAGCTTGCCGTGAAACCAGGTGAGACCGCCCTGGAAGTAGACCGCGTAGGGGGGGCGGATGGGCCCATCGGCGGAAAGCTCAATGGAGCTGCCCTGCACGAAGGCTCCGGCGGCCATAATGACCTCGCTCTCATAGCCGGGCATAGCCCAGGGCTCCGGGGTCACATAGCTGTCCACGGCGGCTGCGGACTGGATACCCTTGCAGAAGGCCACCATGGCTTCCTTGCTGCCCAGCTCCACGGCCTGGATGATGTCGTGTCGACTCTCGGCGGAGCCGGGCACCACCCGGAAGCCCAGCTTTTCATAGCAGGCGGCGGCAAATACGGCGCTCTTCACCGCCGAGGCCACCACCGTGGGCGAGAGAAACAGCCCCTGGTAAAAGGCGGGCATCAGCCCCAGATTTGCGCCTACCTCCTGCCCAAGGCCCGGGGCACTGAGACGGTAGGCACAGCGGTCCACGCATTCCCTGGTGCCGCAGATGTAGCCGCCGATGGGGGCCAGGCCGCCCCCGGGATTCTTAATGAGGCTCCCCACGATCATGTCTGCTCCCAGGTCTGAGGGCTCCTGCATCTCCACAAATTCGCCGTAGCAGTTGTCCACCATGCAGAGCACGCCGGGCTTGCACTGCTTGCAGAAGGCGATCAGCTTCCCAATTTGCTCCACGGAGAAGGTGGGCCTTGTAGCGTACCCCTTGGAGCGCTGGATGGTGATGAGCTTGGTTTTGTCCGTAATGGCCCGGCGGATGCCCTCATAGTCAAAGGTGCCGTCAGGCAGCAGCTCCACCTCCCGGTAGCTCACGCCGTATTCCGCCAGGGAGCAGGGGGAGGGACGGATACCGATGACCTCCTCCAGTGTGTCGTAGGGCCGGCCCACAGGGCTTAAAAGCTCGTCTCCGGGCCGTAGATTGGCACTGAGGGCCACGGTGAGGGCATGGGTACCGCAGGTGATCTGGGGCCGCACCAGGGCTGCCTCCGTGTGGAAGCAATCGGCATAGACCCGCTCCAGATTATCCCGCCCCTCATCGTCGTAGCCGTAACCGGTGGTGGCGGCAAAATGGGTAGCGTTGACACGGTTTTTCTGCATAGCGGCAAGCACCTTGCACTGGTTGTACTCCGCCACTGCGTCGATCTCCCGGAATCGCTCCGTAAGACCACCGAGAGTCGCCTCGCCAAATTCATAAACGGCCTGGGAGACCCCCAACTGCCGATACATTTCGTTCATCATGATTCGCTGTCCTCCGTGTTTTGCAGAATATCCTGAGCCACCCGGTCCAGTACCTCCGGCCGGGAGACCACCAGACCCTGACTCTCACTGCCCAAAATCAGCAGCGTGTCTCCGGGGTGGATATTAAAAAAATCCCGGGCCTCCTTGGGGATCACGATCTGACCCCGGTCGCCCACCTTGGCGGTGCCAAACACCCGCCGGGTAGGGGAGCGGCCCAATATATGCTTGCCCTGGGGCATGACCTCACCTCACAAAAATCATCTTTTTCATACTTGTGTGACAGATGGCAGTATATCACACCCACCGGAAAATGCAAGCCCTTTCCGCGAAAAAAGCCCGTATTCCGCAGAATACGGGCTTTTGTCCGCTTCACTCCAGCTTTTCCGGAAACTCCACCCCGTTCAGCCGCAGGATCATCCGCAGAGGATAGTCCCTGTCCAGGTAGTTCCGGCAATACCAATCAAAGGTAGCCTCCGGTAAATGCATAAGCTCCGGGGCCTCGCAGCGGAACAGCTCAAAGGTTTTCTGATCCCCTGAGAGCAGGGCTGCCAGCACATCCAGCCTCTTTTCCTCCGCCAGGCGGTTCAGACACGCATCCATGATAGAGGCGCAGGCCTGCTCATCCGGGGGGGCGAACTGCTCCTTGTTCCCCAGCCAGTAAAGAAACTCGTTAGGGTCCAGATCCAGCTTGGTGGTGATTTGGCTCAGCTTGTAAAATTCCTGCCAATCTCTCTTTTTCAGCACCTGGATAAGGTACTGCACCAGCCCGTCATCCAAGGCGATACAATCCAAAAAAACCTCAAAGGCGTGCTTGCCTGCGTCCGGATCCGGCTCCTTCTGTACAGGCTCCTCCGCCTGCTCCTCCCGGGCCTGGCTGGCCAGGACCCGGGCGGCGGAGAGCACATCGTCCATAGAGAAACTGTCGTAAGCCGCCTGGGGGACTTCGTCTCCCGCTGCGGCGGCACAGGTGCGCACAAAGGCGGGGATGCCCATAGCGCCGATCTGCCGCTGCAGCTCCATAGCCCGGTGCATTTCATCGGTTTGCGTAAGTGTGATGCCCTCCGGGGCGGTTAGGGAGCCCTCGCAGATCTGGGTCATATATTGCAGGTAATAGTCAAACAGTGTCATAGTACAGCCTCACTTTCCAGCCTTGACTTTACCACACCCGGCGGGGAATTGCAAGACGCCTGCAAATATGGTAAGATGGCCCAAAGGAGGGAAAGCCCATGCAGGAATATTACGCCGCGCCCATGGAGGGCCTCACCGGCTGGCGCTGGCGGCAGGTGCAATCGGAGCTGTTCGGCGGCGCGGATCGCTACTACACGCCCTTTCTCTCGCCCAATGCCAATTTCGAGTTTCAGACCAAGGAGCTGCAGGAGATCGACCCGGAGCATAACCGGGACCTTTTTGTGGTGCCGCAAATCCTTACCAATCGGCCGGAATACTTCGTTTGGGCGGCTAAAGAGTGCCAGAGCCGGGGCTACAGCGAGGTGAATCTGAACCTGGGCTGCCCCTCCGGCACGGTAACGGCGAAAAATAAGGGGGCTGGCTTGCTGCGGGAAAGGGACATCCTGCGAGCACTTCTGGACGGCATATTCGATGCCCTTCCGGACCTGAAAATTTCCGTCAAGACACGCATCGGCTGGGATGATCCCGACCAGTGGCCCGCTCTGCTGGCCCTGCTGAACGACTATCCCATCACCTTGCTTATTATTCATCCCCGGGTGCGAACGGAGTTTTACAAGGGGAGAGTCCACCGGGACGCCTTTGCCTGGGCGCAGGCGAACACCGGCCTGCCTCTGTGCTATAACGGCGACCTGCTGACCCCGGCGGATGTGTCTGCCGCTCCCAACGTGCCCTTGATGTTTGGGCGGGGCCTCCAGGCGGACCCATCCCTGCTGCGCCGTCTCCGAGGCGGAGAGAGGGCCAGTGCGGCCGAGCTGCAGGCCTTTCACGATGCCATCTATACCGCCTATCGCCGGGATTACTCCGGCGATGTGCCTGTGCTGCACCGGATGAGAGAGCTGTGGAATTACCTGGCCGGCAGCTTTCGGAACACGGAGCCGCTGCTGCGCGCCGTCCGCAAGGCCCGCACCTGCGCAGCCTATGAGCAGGCGGTCCGGCCGTTCTTTGCCCGGGCGGAGATGATAAGAGAATGAGAAAGCTGCCCTTTCGGATACGCTCCGAAAGGGCAGCTCTTTTTGCAATTCAGTTCAGCACAAATACGGTGCAGTTGCGGCGGCCGAAGCGGCAGGCCTGGTCGTATTCATCAAACCAAAGGTCCAGCTTGTAGCCCTTGATACTGGTGCCGCAATCGGCGGCGGTGGCCATGCCGTAGGTCAGATACCCATCGTCCGTGTAGATATAGAACCGTGTGCCATAGGGGAACACGGAGGGATCCACAGCAATGTTGCCATACTGAGTGGGCCGGCCGGAAGCCGTCCGGCCGTGGATGGCGTAGGCACTGGCATTGCACGTCACCTGGGAGGAGAAGGCCATGGTGTCACCGGAGGCAAAGAGCAGATACCCGCTGCCGTCGTCGTTGCGATAAACGGACACCAGCTCGTCACCGTCGGCCACGGAATCCACCAACGTACCGTATTCTACCACTTGGGTGACGGAATTGTCCTCGGTGGTGGAGATAAACTCGGTCCTTTCCAGCTTACCCTTGACGAAAACATCCATGTAGGTTTGGGTCACAGTGCCGGGCACACCGGGGGTGATGATCTCCTCCGTGCCTTTTGCCATCAGAGGATCGGCAATCCGCTCCTCGGCAAAGTCTGTCTGCACCTGCACGTTGCGCAGGCGAGTGTACTGGCGGCATACAGTGATGCTGGGGGTATCAGCGGTGAGGTCCACCACCACCATCTCATCGTCTGCCACCTTCACATGGCTGCGGCGCAACAGATTGGCCACAGTCTCGTGGCGGGTGGTGACAACACCGGCGTCTGCGGTGTCATCCTCTGCGGAGCCGCTTAAAGAGGCGGACAGCAGCTTTGTCTCGGGTCCGGAGCTTTTCACGGTGGCGGAGGTCCCCTCCTCCACGGCGGCGAGCTGCACATCCTGCCCTTTGGGTAGGATGAGCTGCACATCTGCGGCACCGGCGTTATTAGAGCCGGTGTAGAGCGCTTCGCTTTGGTAGTCCAGGTCAGAGTCTGCGGTGACGGTATAGGTTTCCTGATCGTCAATGAGCAGGTACACATCCCCGTCTACCGGAGCGGGACCCATACAGATGCAAATCACCAGGCCCAGCAGCGTCAGCGGGGCCAAGAAGGTGAGCAGACGCCGGCGTTTGAGCGGCCCATCCCGCAGAGCGCCCAGGCGTTTCAGAATCGTTTGGATCATACAGTGTTTCCTCCATTGCGCCGGTTTTTCAGACCGGGCCGGAGGCTCCTTTCGGTAGTTTTATTGGGAGACATCCCTTGAAAAGTTAAAGGAATGATGCTTATTTGTAATTAAAATGTAACATTTGTAACAAAACTAAATTTGACAGGAGTATATCACCTTTTTTACGATGTGTCAAGTTTTTCCGGAAAGGGGCGGATTTATGCACCCTTGCCAGGGGAAAAATGGAAGGATCGAAAACGAAACGGAAACAAAATTGTTACAGACTGGGGGACGAAAAAGTCGTGGATTCGGTGTTGCCTCAGGGGGAAAGTTTCGGTATAATGGAATCGGTATTTTGAAGCGAGGAGGGAGCGCTGTGCGTCCTGTATATATCCCCGTGGGCCATATCGTCAACGCCCACGGCATCAAAGGCGAGGTCAAGCTGAACCCGGAGGGCTTCACCCCGGAGTTTGTGGCAGAGTTTGATACGCTCTATATAAATGGGGAGTCCGTGCAGGTGAAAAGCCGCCGGGTCCACAAGTCCACGGTGCTTCTGACTCTGCCCGGGGTAGAGGATATGGACGCCGCCCTGGCCCTGAAGGGCCGGGAGGTCTCCATCCGGCGGGAGGATGCACATCTCCCGGAGGACGAGTATTTTGACGCCGAGCTGGTGGGCGCTATGGTTTTGGATGACGCCACCGGAGAGGAGCTGGGAAGGATCCGCCGGGTGCTGCACTATCCCGCCCACAAGGTCTACGAGGTCCGGGGCAGCCGGGAGTATCTCATCCCAGCGGTGCCGGGGGTGTTCATTGCGTCCGTGGATCCGGACGGCGGCGTTATGCGTATCCACATGATGAAAGGATTGGCCACCGATGAGAATTGATATTATGACCCTCTTTCCCGATGCCATCGAGGCCATGATGGGCCAATCCATCATCGGCCGGGCCCGGGACCGGGGCTATATCCGGCTCTATACCCATCAGATCCGGGAATATACCACCAATAAGCAGATGCAGGTGGACGACTACCCCTACGGCGGCGGTCGGGGGGCGGTGATGCAGGCGGATCCCCTGTACCGCTGCTGGGAGCATATCTGCCGGGAGGTGGGGCAGCGGCCCCACACCATCTACCTGTCTCCCTGCGGCCGGACCTTCACCCAGGAGGTAGCCAAGGAGCTGAAGGCAGCTCACGAGAACATCGTCCTGGTCTGCGGCCACTATGAGGGGGTGGACCAGCGATTTATCGACGAGTGTGTGGATGAGGAGCTGAGTATGGGCGACTTTGTCCTCACCGGCGGGGAGATCCCGGCCATGGCTGTGGCGGATTGCCTGTTCCGCATGGAGGAGGGGGTGCTGCCCGAGGAGAGTTGCTACACCGACGAGAGCCACTGGAACGGCCTTTTGGAGTATCCCCAGTATTCCCGGCCGGAGGAGTGGCACGGGCGCAAGGTGCCCGCCATCCTCCTCAGCGGCAACCATGGCGGCGTGGATGATTGGCGCCGAAAGGAGAGCTACAAGCGCACCATGGCCCGGCGGCCGGACCTTTGGGCCCGGTTCGATGAGAGCGCCGTAAAGACCAAGCACGATAAAAAGATCCTTCAGCAGGCCAAGGACGAATTCACCGCCGAACAGGAACAAAAAGAATAATATGCGTTGCAAAGAACGGCAGAGATGCTCCATCGCATCTCTGCCGTTTCGCTGCCCGCCGCCTAAGCTCCGCACAGCGTATCCGCAGGGGCCGATGCCTGCATCGGCATTCATAAATGCGCAGGGCGGGGTGCCCTCACACCGCCGCTTCGTTAACCACCGCGCCCCTTGCAAAGCCCTGCCATTGCGCACGGTGGCTGTGGGGAACGAACCGAGCGCTGCCAGTGGCAGAATAAACGAGGTGAGCGAGTGAATGCGGTCAAAATTTCAAGCGCCCGTCGTAAGGCAGCACAGAAATTTTGGGCACCGCAACAGGGGCATCCACATTCCCACACCCCCTCAAAAAAAATCCCGGCTATCCCCCAAATTTCTCTTGACTTTTTCGGGGAAATGGGGTATCATTAGCAATGTTGTAAAGCTGATTTACTTTACAGGAGGAGAGCGAACCGTGAAAAACCAGACCTACCGCATGACCATGCTGCTTGATTTTTACGGCGAGATTCTGACCCAGCGGCAGAGAGAATTCTTTGACCTGTACTATAACGAGGATTTGAGCCTGGCGGAGATTGCGGAGAACTACGGTATCAGCCGCCAGGGCGTCCGGGACGCCATCGTCCGGGCGGAGACCGCCATGGAGGAGCTGGAGGACAAGACGGGCCTGCTCAAGCGCTTTATGCGCCTGCGGGAAAAGATCGACGCCATTGAAGCTGCGGCAGCGGAGATTCAAAAGCTCAACTACCGGCAGTACGATAATCCGGAGCTGGAGCGTTTGGCGGGGGAAATCCGCACCTGCGCCGCCGCACTGAAGGAGTAAAGCTATGGCCTTTGAGGGATTAAGTGAAAAACTGAATGAAACCTTTAAGCGCCTGCGGGGCAAGGGCCGGCTCACGGAGAGTGACGTCAAGGCCGGCCTGCGGGAGGTGCGCCTGGCACTGCTGGAGGCGGACGTCAGCTACAAGGTGGTCAAGGACTTTATCGCCAGGGTCACCGACCGCTGCGTGGGCAGCGACGTGCTGGAGAGCCTGACCCCCGCCCAGCAGATCGTCAAGATCGTCAACCAGGAGCTTACCGAGCTCATGGGCGGCAGCAACGCCCGTCTTGCCACCGCGTCTAAGGGACCTACGGTGGTGATGATGGTGGGTCTCCAGGGCGCCGGTAAAACCACTAACTGCGCAAAGCTGGCGGGTCTCATGCGCCGCCAGTACGGCAAACGGCCCCTACTGGTGGCCTGCGACGTGTACCGCCCCGCCGCCATCAAGCAGCTGCAGGTGGTGGGCCAGCAGCTGGACATTCCCGTTTTTGAGATGGGCCAGGGCGACCCGGTGAACATCGCCCGGGAGGCACTGAAATACGCCTCGGACCACGGAAATGACATTGTATTCCTGGATACCGCAGGCCGTCTGCACATTGATGAACAGCTCATGGACGAGCTGAAGAGTATCAAGGAAAATATCCATCCCCATGAAATCCTCCTGGTAGTGGATGCCATGACCGGCCAGGACGCCGTTAACGCCGCCACCGCCTTTGACGAGGCACTGGGTATTGATGGAGTGCTGCTGACCAAGCTGGACGGCGACGCCCGGGGCGGTGCGGCCCTGTCCATCCGGGCAGCCACGGGCAAGCCCATCAAGTTTGTAGGCACCGGGGAAAAGCTGGACATGATCGAGCTGTTTCATCCGGAGCGCATGGCCTCTCGCATTTTGGGCATGGGCGACATGCTTACCTTCATCGAGAAGGCCGAGCAGCAGTACGACGAAAAGCAGGCCAAAAAGCTTGAGGAGAAGCTGCGGAAAAACCGCCTGACCCTTTCGGATTACCTGGACCAGCTGGAGCAGCTGCAGAAAATGGGCGACCTGAGCCAGATCGCCTCTATGCTTCCCGGCGGCCTGGGCAAGAGCTTCGACGCCAGCCAGATCGACGAAAAGCAGATGGCCCATAGCAAGGCCATCATTCAATCCATGACGATGAAGGAGCGGGAAAATCCCCAGATCCTCAATGCTTCCCGCAAGCGGCGCATTGCCGCCGGCTGCGGCCTGGAGGTGGTGGATGTAAACCGTCTGCTGAAGGCATTTGAGGCCATGCAGCAGATGACCAAGGCTATGACCAAGGGCAAAATGCGGGGCATGGGCAGCCTGATGGGCGGCATGGGCGGCGGCTTCGGCGGCGGCAGCATGCGCAGCTTCGGCCGGAAAAAGAGACTAAAGTAAGATCAAAAAAGCTCTGCAGAGCTCGCGCCCGCAGACTGCAATCCTTTTGGCAGAAAATTCCGCAGGAATGTTCGCCAGCTACAGAAAACAGAAATAAGTGCTGCTGCATTTATCCATAAAAAATTCATTTTATTTTTGGAGGAAAGTAACCATGGTTAAGATCAGATTGAGAAGAATGGGCGCCAAGAAGGCTCCTTACTACCGCGTTGTGGTGGCCGATTCCCGTTATCCCCGCGATGGCCGGTTCATCGAGGAGATCGGCACCTACAATCCCTGCGTGTCCCCCGCCGAGATCAGCA
>OLOS01000516.1_pt1 | contig 40560 bp, 40 predicted proteins | sample 1672631 | NCBI WGS metagenome assembly OLOS01 (sample SAMEA3136707, study PRJEB25190) | human gut metagenome | biome: human gut; feature: human-associated habitat; material: faeces | place: Austria | collected 2013 | reverse complement strand
CTGGCTCATCCGCTTGATGTCATTCAGTCGCTGGATATGTACTTTTCAAGCTGCATGAGGTGGACTGAAAATGTCCCCTCATTACTGATAGGGATAAAATCACGACTTTTTACAACCTCATTTGAAAAATTTTTTAATTTCTTTCAAAATTCCTCGTTCGCCCTTGCTGACAGCCTGCTGCCCGACATGCATGATCCTCGCAACCTCCTGCTGCGTTTTCTGATACTGATACCGCAGTGTCAGCAGGATTTTCTTTTCCATGGATAAGCTTGAGACCGCTTTGTGCAGCTGCGGATTTTCAATCTGATCAATCCAACCAAGGAGATTGCGCTTTGCCAGCGCATCCTCTATTTCTTCGTTTTCCAGATTCACAGAGAAAAGCCGATAAGCACTACGGTCGTATCCAGCGGATGCACGTTCCACCATTGAATCCAGTGACTCATGCAAATCGTAGTATTCTGCATCTTCTTCCTGCTCCTTTTTACGCTCACAGGCAATATAGCGATTAAAATAATGTTCCGGATTGCGGATTTCTTCTGCTTTTGTTCTGCGCCTTGACATGGCGTTTCCTCCGTTCTTTTGAAATTTTGAGAAAACCAAAATTTCAAAAGCGGAGGCGCGCGGATGGGGTAATAAAAAACCGTCAGCGCGCTTCGGCTGCAATTTGCAGCGTATGCACACTGACGGACGCTAAAATTATTCACCAGTAGTTCCACTTGATGCCGTACAACTGCCGTTTGTTTGAAAGCGGCCTTGCGGCACGAGTGGAATCTACCGGTGTTCTGGGCTGCTGGTCACCATCGGAGGCGCAGCCCGCGCCTCTTTTCGGGGAAAAATATCATAAAACGCTCCATCCCGGCAGGAATGGAGCGCCTTAGTCGCACGGATTGCCCTCCAGCACTGCCGTTTTTTTATATGCGGCGCTGGAGGTATTTCCTTATTTCGTCCTCTGATAGTGAATAAAATTCGACACCATTAGAGCATTTCTGAAGCAGCGGGTATTCTGTACAATACTCGTGTCGGAGGTGAACTACTGGTGTCGATTTATAATACTCCATTAGAGGAGCGTTTCGGTGAAAAATTGGAAGAATTGCGCGAGGGGAAGAATATGACGCGCGAACAGCTTGCGGATCAGGTTGGGCTTACCGCAAGGCATATCGCCGCATTGGAACGAGGTGAGCGGCGGCCGACGCTCAATACAATGGAAAAGCTGCTGCGGGCGCTGGGCGCACCGACCGAGTGGCTCGTCTATCCGGAGTTTGAAGAGCAAAATGCCCGCTTACGCGAGATTTCCCATTTGGCGGCTACATTTTCGGACGAGCAACTGGAATTCCTGCTCGGTATGATGCGCTTGATGCGGAAGCAAAAGTATGAGGGTTAAAAATAGCGGTGTTCGCTGGAGCACCGTTATTTCTTTCTCTGCAAATATTCTTCTACTGCGCGCAGCACTTCATCCGTCAGCATCCGCTCTGAAGCGGATACTATGAAGTTCTCTGCCTGCTCACCGGAAAGTGCATCTGTAAACAGCGTATCCGCAGAGCATTGGAGTGCTGCCGCAATTCTTGAGCAAAGGACGGCACTTGGCTTGGCCCGTCCCAATTCGATTTTCGATATGTACTTCTGGCTGCAGTCAACACGCTCCGCAAGTTCATCCTGCGATAATGCTTTTTGCTTTCGCAGATAATGTATGTTTTGACCGAAGCGGCGATAGAACGCCGTGGCTTCCTCATCAGTGAATTGCTTCCATGACATAATTATACTATTCCCGGTATCCCAAAAACACGCATTGGCTTGTGTGATTTTTCAGAACTATTTGATTTTCCTGCTTCAAGCGTGCCAAGAAATGTGTTCGACACATTTTGGGGCACGTTTGAATGACGTGCGCAACGTCAGCAGAATGCATTCTTCACACCAATCGCATATCAGCATACACATCTTTGCTGCCGGATCAGTTTGTATCCGCGCACAGAGGCCCCGCCACTGCATGCCGCGTGACAACACGCCGTTCGCGCCGCCGATGGTATTCATATATGTGCATTCTTATGGTACATTCTTATTCAAATATATCCGAAACAGGTCCGTTTTGCGTTTTTATCTAAATATTCGAATTAAATTACCTTGCCAAGATTGGCATTCTTTTTAGCCTGCGCTGCGCGGCGCAGAACTGAGACCGGCTCGCCTTCAAGGTAAAGAACGTACATCTGCATAATCAAGTCCGTCAGCGCGTGACTGTCCGACAGACCGGAAACGTCTCTAAGCACCTGCTTCGCAGCGTCATACGACTGCTCCGTTCCGGCTTCGTTCAGATAGCGATAGACCGCGCCAGCCGCGCCAACTGCGATATACGCGGGCGTTACGCCCATCTCCATGCACAGAAGGCTCGACCCTATCAGCCGGTCTGCTGCGCCGAGCTTCCGCGCGGGGTCGCCGCCGACGCGCTTGCAGGTGTCCTTCAGCGCCGCGTTGCGGAAACGGCCCAGCAGGTCGGTGATGTGGAGCATCAGCGGCTCCAGTTCAACGCCGTATTTCTGCGACAGCGCCATCGCGCTCTCCAGCATCGCATTTTCCACGATGCTCAGAATTTCCGGATCGTCGATGGCCTGATAGATATACTTCCGGCCAACGTAGCCGCCGAGATACGCACAGGTTGCGTGGCCCATGTTGTGGATGAACAGCTTGCGCTTGATGTAAAAGTCGAATGGTTCATACGGCACCAGATTCTGAATCTCCGGGACTTCGCCCTTAAACGCTGCCAGATCGACCGGCAGGAAGCCGTAGCGCTCGACGCAGACGCGCATCGGGTCACCGTCCTTCATTTCCTCCGTCTGCACCGGCACCATTCGCCCGATGGACGCTTCGACCAAACCGACGCGTGTATCAAATAACACCTTTTCTTCCTTGGAGAGCTGCTCCTTGAGCATCCCTTCGAGGATCTTATTCGCGTCGTTCAGATTCTCACAGATAATGATGTTGAGCGGCGCATCCGACCGCGCCCAGCGCTTGCGCAGACCCGCGACGATATTCGGGACGATGAATTTGAGGATTCTCGCGCCCACGGCCGTCGCCATGATATCGCAACTGGCAATTGCTTCGGAAGCCGCTTCCTGATCGTTGCCGTTGACGGCGGTGACGTGCTCGATCATAATGTCCTCGTATCCTTCGCTCGACACATAGCGGATAGGGTACTGATGCTTTTCCTGCAAAGCCTTCACGAGCGGCTCCGCCACGTCGATGAAGGTCACCTCATACCCGGACTGGCTGAGTGTCACGCCAATAAAGCCGCGGCCAATGTTGCCGCCGCCATACATAACTGCCTGTTTCATAGTGATCTGACCCTCTTACTTATTTCCTGCCGTACAACGCATATAGCTTCAATACTTCATCCTTGGTTTTTACACCGTCCGATGCGCCGACCTGGCTCAAAGATGCCGCCGCGCAGCACGCGCCGAGCTTGAGCGCCTCTGGCAGCGGCATATCCATTTCCGCCGCGTACAGAACACCTGCGCAGAATGCATCGCCTGCGCCGACAGTGCCTTTGATATAGCCTTGCGGGAGCTTTAGGCTCTCGAATTCATAATAATTTCCGTTCTCGTCCATGCCGCAGCCAAGCTCCGGGCAGTGAATGACGGCCCACTTGGAAACGCCCAGCACATGAAGTCTTTGCAGCGCAGCCTTCATGTTTTCTACGTGCAGCGCACCTGTATCGTCACGCAGCAAAACGCTGGTCGTCTGCTGCGCTTCCAGCTCGTTGATGATGCAGTAGTCGGTGTATCGGAGTGCCGGGGTGACCAGCCGCGCAAAGCGCTCCCCCGCTTCGGAAACAACGTCGATGGAGGTTTTCATGCCTGCTTTCTGCGCCCGATGCAGGAGCCGGGCCATTTTTGTGCCGTATTCCGCATCCGGCTCGTCCAGATGCGGCAGCAGGAGAATATAGCCGATGTGGAAAATGTCGACGTCGAGCTTGTCCCAGTCGATATCGTCCTCGCCATAATAGGCGTTGCCGCCTGCATATTGGAAAAACGTACGTTCCTTCGTCCGGTTGTTCGACATGACGGCGGTAAACGACGTATCGCCGCTGCGCCGGACCATGGAAAGGTCGATATTTTTGTGTTTTCCCATCTCCCGCAGGACGAAATCGCCCTCCGCGTCGTGCCCGGCGAAACCGGAGGCGACAAGCGGCAGCGTGGGGTCGAGCCGCGCGAGATCAGAGATCGTATTGCAGACCGAGCCGCCGGTGGATCGTGTGATGCTTTCTGTAATGTGCGTCAATTCGTTCTGCTTGGGCCATGTTTCGATGGGATAGGTGATGTCCACGATCATATTACCTGCACAGCATATGCCTTTTTTCATTATGTTCCTCCGAATCGGGGCTTAGGATCTGTCCGTTGGTTCTGTTGTATTACCTAATCAGTTTGTATCCGCGCACAGCGGGCCTGCCAGCTCCTGCATGAAAAACAGCTTGCCCGGCATGGTCGGAATGCGGCTGGAGGTCACGGCTTTCGTGGGGCCGTAGCGGAGGGTCATCCAGAAGCTCATGCCCTGCCACTGCATGCCGCGCGACAGCACGCCGTCCGCGCCGCCGATGGCGTAGTCCGAGCCAAAGATGATCTTCGGGCCGATGGTGTTCGCATAGCACGGAATGAGCGGCCACGAGGAGCGGAAGGATGTGATGGCGTTCTGCTCGATGGTGAACGGATGCAGTCTTGCCCCGATGCGGCACGGCTCTGCCAGCCACGCTTCCTCGGTTTCATATTCATCGGCAAAATGCGGCTCCCAGAACGCGATATGGCACATCCGACCGATGCCGTAGACCAGCACCTGCTTTGCGCCCTCTGCCTTCAGCGCAGCGATCTTCTCCGCGTAGGTCGGCAGATTCTCCTTCGTGGCAAAATTGCGCTGTTCTTCCGGAACGGTCAGCTCGCCGAGCGGCCCGTAAAATGCGTTCACCATGGCATTCTGGAACGCCGCCGGGTCAGAGGCGGGCAGCGTGTTGCCCTCGGCGTCCGACCACTCATCCATGTTGAAGCCGTAAACGTGCTTGCAGTCCACGTTCCACTCTTTCAGAAAGTAGACTGCCCACTTGTACATTCCCATTGGGCCGACCGGCAGGATGAGGATCAGCTTGCGGCCCTCCTCCTTTGTCTTGCGAATCTGCATGGCGATCTCGTGGCCCATATACGCACCGAATTCTTCGAGGTTTTCGCAGGCGACCGGCCGGAACGCGGGGTTCCAGAACGGCTGCGGCTGCGTGACCGACTCGGGCGGCTGCGAAACACAGTCCGCGATCTTCTCAATGTCCCAGCCCTTCGGGAAAACTTCTGCAAAATAAGAGCCTTTCAGGGTATCCGTCATATTCATAGCTGTTTCTCCTTCCGTTTACAGGTCAAATAGCTTCTTTTCATCATTGGAACGGTATGCAAGCTCGATCACGCGCTGCACCTGCACTGCGTCGGACGCCGGAACCTCCAGCGGGCTGCCGGTCAGGATCGAGTTGGAAAAGCTCTCGATCTCCCGCGCATACATATCACCAAACTCTGTATGCAGCTCCGTGCGCTGTGCGCCCGCGTGATCCTGCTGCGCGTCATAGTCGCCCTGCTCCGTCAGGAAGATCGCGTCGATCGTGCCGCCGTCAACCTGCCCGATCACGCTGTCGCCAAGCAGCCGTCCGCGTTCGCCGAACACCTCCAGCCGCCATTTGGCCGCGTTGTCCGGGATGTTGAAATTGGACTGCACCACGCACTGGCAGCCATTCTGCATCCGCATCAGGACAGTGGAGGAATCGTCCACCTCATAGTGGAACGTCTGCGTGCCGTGCATGGCCGCGACCTCGGCTGCCTGACTGCCGAGCACATATTGCAGCAGGTCGATGCAGTGGACGCCCATATCCACCAGCGCGCCTCCGCCGCCCTGCGTCTTTTTCTGCCGCCACGCGCCGGGAATATCCGGGTACCAGCAGGTAAACTGCGCGTAGGCAGAGACGGGCTTGCCGATTTTCCCCTCGGCAATGGCCTTTTTCATTGCCTGAATGCAGGCACCGAAACGCATCATAAAGCCCGCCGCGATCAGCACGCCCTTTTCCTTGCAGTGCTCGACGACCTTCTGCCCTTCCGCTGCCGTCATGGCCAGCGGCTTTTCGATCAGGATGTGCTTGCCTGCGTCTGCCGCAGCCATTGCCTGCTGCGCGTGCAGGAAAACCGGGGATGCGATATAGACCGCGTCGATCTCCGGATCGTTCAGCAATTCTTCTGCGGACGTATACGCTTTCTTGCAGTTCCATTTCGCACGGCAGCTTTCCGCCAGCTCCGGCGTAATCTCCATGACGGCGACCAGCTCCGCATTTTCACACTGCATCATACCGGGAATCGTCCGACGCTGGGCAATGCCGCCTGCGCCGATGACGCCCCAACGAACCTTTTTCATTGCTATGTATCCTCCCTTGCTTACGGCAGCAGATTTCCTGCCGCCATTCTCGGATAGACGGTGTAGGGCCGGAAGCTCTCCGCATACGCTGCGCCGCACTGATACCCACGGTACTTGGAGCAGGTGCGCACCATGTCCGCGAAATCAATGTTGTCATGCTCCAGCATCCAGTCCAGCTGCGACCGATGGCAGCGGAGCGCCGCCAGCTTCGTCTCGATCTGATCCGTGATGTCCACATAATGCGTCGGCTGGAAGCCGACGCCCGCCAGCGTATCCATAAAGAACACCGGAATAAAGCTGGAATACGGCTCAAAGCTGTGCGGCCTGTGGCTCAGGCCGGAGCAGAAGCTGCTGTTGGTCACGATGCGGCTCGTCTCCGTGTGATCCTGCATGTAATCCGTATCATTGTGTGTAATAATGACGTCCGGCCGTGTGCAGCGGACGACCTCCGCCATTGCGTCCATGACCGCCGGATCGTGGCTGTTGACCAGCATATCCCCGACATTCAGGTTGAACGTCTGCTTTGCGCCGATGATCTTCGACGCTTCTTCAAATTCCTCCGCGCGCATCGCCGCCAGAGGCTCCGGCTCAATGACCACATGGCCCTGATTGCCGTTCGCCACATGGCAGGTGTAGACCTCCGCGCCCTGCTCGACATATTTCCGAAGCGTACCCCCGCAGGCGATCTCCAGATCGTCCGGATGGCAGCCGACTGCCAATACTCGCATGCTCGTTCCTTCCTTTTAAAGCGAGCGCACGCCGCCGCGAGATCCGGCGGCGTGCGGTTGTTTTATCAGATCCCCTGTTTCATTTCCTCGACAGACTGCAAAATTGCGTCTGCCATGTAATCAAGCTGTTCTTTGCTCAGGCCGTAGATCGGGAAATGCGTATAGCGGTGGTAGAATACCTCCTCGCAGTTCGGGCAGGAGGCGGCGATTGCATGCTCGTCATAGCCGAAGTCTTTGAGAATGCTGAACCGGTACAGCGGCCCGAAGTGGGCGATCTCCGTAACGCCCTTTTCCGCCAGCTTCTGCTTGAGCACCTGCACATCCCTGCCGCCCGTCTTCTGCGGGTCGAGCTGCAAATGATACAGATGGAAAGTCGGCTTGATCTCCTCGTTTCCAAGATCCTGCACCGTCAGCGCGTCGCAGCCGGACAGTCGGCTGTTCAGATATTCTGCAGCGGCGCGGCGCTCCGCGATGATCTTATCGATCCGGCGAAGCTGAAGAATGAGCCCCAGCGCCTGAATTTCCGTGGTGGAGGCATTGCCCGCGACAAACGGGCCGTATTTGCCCCTGCAGGCCGTTACGTCATAGAGCCAGCGGTCGATCTTGCGGCTGAAATCCGCGCCGAGGAATCTTGCCCGGCGCATATCCTCGCGGAACGAAGCGATGTTCGTGCAGACGATGCCGCCCTCGCCGAAGGAGGTGATATTCTTCACCTCATGGAAGCTGAAGCTGCCGAAATCACCGATCGTGCCGAGCATTTTGCCCTTGTACGCGCCGCCGAAACCGTGCGCGGCGTCCTCCAGCACGAGAATATCATGTTTGCGCGCAAGCTCCATGATCGGGTCCATATCGACGGGATAGCCGCCCATGTGGACGGGAATAACCAGCTTCGTCTTGTCCGTGATCTTCCGTTCCACATCCCTGGGGTCCATGTTGAGCGTTTTCGGGTCAACGTCGGCAAAAACAAGCTTACAGCCAACGGAAAGCGGATAGGCCATCGTCGCAATAAACGTGATGGCCGGAACGATCACCTCGTCGCCGGGCTGGAGATTTGCGTATTTTCCCGCGATCTCAAAGCCCGCCGTGCAGTTCGTCACAAAGGTCGAGCCCTTTGTGTGCAGATACTGGTCGCAGAGGTCTTCTGCCTCCGCGACCTTGCGGTCAACGGACAGCTTCGCCGGCGGTTCCGAGACCTTCCCGAGCGCAAGCACGTCCTGCTCGACCGCTTTCATCGCAGTCTCATACGCCTCGCCGCTGCCCTGCATCAGAAAATGCAGAACCTCGATCACGTCCTCCGCGTTATAGTTTTCACCGACAGCCGCCCATGGTACCTTTGTCTCGCCGGTATTGTATCGGAAATCGGATGCTTTTTTCTCTGCCATTGTCGTAGTCCTTTCCTCTGTTTATTGATGTTTTTTAGAATTCTGCCTGATAGCTCTGCGAGATCGTCCGCCAGGCGGGTCTGAGAATCCGCAGGTCGCGGAAACGGATCTGGGAGCAATAGGTGCCGAGACCAATGCGTCCGAACTCCGCAAACTCCTTCGGGTCAGGGTCGCGCATTTCCAGCAGCAGCCTTCCGTCTACCGCCAGGAACAGCGTATCCTTGCAGTATCCGGCCTGAATGTGATATTCGCGGTCAGATTCCGCGTCAAAGGAGACAAGCGCCTGCATATCGCAGAGCGGATACTTTTCAAAGCCTGCCTTCCGGTCATACCAGCCGTTCAGTCCGCCGATAAAACCGCGTGCTGCGTCGTTTTTCTCATAATCCCAGCCCTCGGCCTTCAGAACGAAATTCAGGTCGTTATTGCACGGCGAAAGCATTGTCCCGTAAAAGTCGATCAGAATGTTGCCGGGGAAGCTCGCTTTGGTATAGCAGATCCCGCCGCCATTCCCGCGGAAGCGCCCGACCAGCGCATGATCCTCGATCGTCCAGTTCCCGCTTGCAAGCTCCAGCTGCTCCAGATCGGAATTCTCTGAAAAAGGAAGATGTAGAAGCTCCTCACTTTGTTCCAGATCAATTTCTTTGTGTAAAAGACGTATCATAGTGAATATCCACCTGCTTTCTCTGCGTTTGTTTCGCTGAAACAGCTTCTCTTTTCGGTTATCTCTGTACCCGGCCCGTGCCGTCGCCGCCCATGAGCTTGGTCACGTCGGAGACGCCCACGCGGTTGAAATCGCCGATCACGCTATGCTTCAGGCAGCTTGCCGCGACTGCGAATTCGAGTGCGGATTGCTTGTCCTCGTAATGGTTCAGGCCGTAGATCAGGCCGCCCGCGAAGCTGTCACCGCCGCCGACGCGGTCGATGATGTCGCGGATTTCGTATTTCTTCGAGACGTAGAAATTCTCTCCGTCATTGAGGCACGCCGCCCAGCCATTCCAGTCGGCGCTGTGGCTCTCGCGGAGCGTGATGGCGATGCACTGCATATTCGGATACGCTTCCAGCACCTTATCGCCAAGCGCACGGTATTTCTCACGGTCAAGCTCGCCGGATTCGATGTTCACATCGACGGTAATTTCCAGCGACTTCTGCACATCTTCTTCGTTGGCAATCGCAACATCGACGTACTTGGCAAGCTCCCGCATGACCTCGCTGGCCTTTTTGCCGTATTTCCAGAGGTTTTTGCGGTAATTCAGGTCACAAGAGACGGTGATGTTCCGTTTTTTTGCTTCCTTGACGGATTCCAGACTCAGTTCCATCGCAGATTCGCTGATTGCAGGCGTAATGCCCGTGATGTGGAACCATCCTACGCCGTCAAATGTCCTGTTCCAGTCGATATCACCGGGTTTTGCCAGCGCAATCGAGGAATATGCGCGGTCGTAGACGACCTTGCTTGGGAGCTGGTTTGCGCCTGCTTCCAGATAGTAGATCCCCATTCGTCCGTCCCCGCGGACGATTTTTTTCGTGCCCACGCCGAAATAGCGCAGTTCCCGGATGCAGGCGTCGGCAATGTCGTTTTCCGGCAGAACGGTCAGGAATTCTGCGTCCATGCCGTAGTTTGCAAGGCTGACGGCTACGTTTGCCTCACCGCCGCCGAACGTCGCTTCCAGCATTGGGGACTGGAAGAAGCGCTCGTGACCGGGTGCTTTCAAGCGGAGCATGATCTCACCAAAGGTTAATACTTTCATCCGCGCACCTCCTTGACGATCTGCGAAGCTTCTCGGCAGAGCGCTGTGACTGCGTCAAAATTGCCAGCGGCAATTTCTTTCTTTGGGCACAGCCAGCTTCCGCCGACGGCGTGAACAACCGGCGCTTCCAGATACTCTTTCAGGTTTTTCGCGTCTATTCCGCCGGTCGGGATAAATTTTACGCCGCCGAACGGCGCGGAGAGTGCTTTCATCGCTTTCAATCCGCCATAAACGCCCGCCGGGAAGAATTTGACCACATTCAGGCCGAGCTTCATCGCCGCCATAATTTCCGTCGGCGTCACGCAGCCGGGCGTGATGGGGACGTTTCGCTCCACGCACCAGCTGACCACCTCCGGATCAAAGCCCGGAGAGACGATGAATTTTACGCCGCATTCCAGTGCCTGCTTGCACTGGTCAAGCGTCACGACCGTACCTGCACCGACCAGCATATCGGGGCAGTCCTCAGACACCGCCTTGATGGAATCTGCTGCAGCCGCTGTGCGGAACGTGATCTCCATCACGTTCACGCCGCCAGCAAGCAGCGCTTTCGCGGTCGTAATGGCATCCTTTGCATCGTCCAGCACCACCGGCACAACGCCGCAAGTAGCTAATTTATCAATTATTTTTCTCATAGTTTTTATCCTACCATGTATAAACAGTTTCCCAATGCTTTTCTTGCCCCGGCTCCAGATCAATATGGAGCTTCGGTTCGAAGGAGAAAACGCGATGGTTCATCCATACCTGCAGCTCCTGATATGGATAATTTCCCACAGCCTGATAGATTGACCTGCCATGTGTATTCAAGAGGTTCTGCGTATTCTCCTGTGCATCTGACATATCCCACTGGAGGCATGCTTCATGTCCAATATGCGCTTGCATGATTCGATCTCACAATTCATGAAGTCATAGTTTCCGTCTGACTCACGAATTTCTATGAGGTTCAGATCTGGCATGATCGCATACGCAGGCGTGATCGCTTTGTTTTTCAGCGTCAGGCCGCAGACTTCTTCAGCGGTATCTTTTTCGGGCTTGTCATAAACGCCTGTAATATAGGTGCCCTGGCATTTATTTGCGCTTGGCACTTCCAAAGCCCCGCGCACGCCCATATAGCCATTGGAAAGGGTGAATGCTGTTTCCAGATTGGTTTCGTCAGCAGCATCATACCCATCCCGAATGATCTGCCACGCAGCATTTTCGGAAACACTAGAATGATCCGTTATCAACATCTTATTTCATGTTCCTCTCTTGCGCCGTGGTTATTCTGCTGCCGGATACTCGTTGCAGAGCAAACGGTACGGGGCTTCATCCTCTTCGATTTTCGGAAAACGTCCGACAGGCGGATTGAAGCGGTTGTCGGTGTTGTCGTCGTTACACTGGCTGACCTCGCCCAGCAGGACGGAACCGCTGCCCGGTTCGACCTCGAAATCGTGATACATATACTGCTGAATATGGATGCTCTCGCCCGGCGTCAGGCGCACCTGCGTCCCGGCAGGAACGGTGTAGGTTCTGCCGTCGCAGTGGACGGTCACGTCGGATTCCTTATCAATGGACTCGTCGGGCAGGCTGTTGTAAACGCGGATGAGGATGTTTCCACCGCCGCGGTTGATGATATCCTCTGTTTTGTACCAATGGAAGTGATTCGGGGAATACTGTCTCTCTTTCATGTACAGCAGCTTCTCGGCGTAGACCTTTGGATACTTGTCCTGCATGGCGCGGTTGCCATTGCGAATCGTGATGAGCGACATACCGACCTTGTCAAAGTCGCCAAGGCCGTAATCGGTAATGTCCCAGCCGAGCATACAGTCGCGGACTTCGTCATATTCATGACCGATGGTCTGCCACTGTTCAGGGGTAAAGTGACAGAAGGGAGGGAGGTAGCAGTGGTACTTTTCGCACATAGTCTCCAATTCTTTTAATGCTTTATTAATTTCAGATCTTTTCATAAATGACCTCCTATGTATGTCTCCAAATTAGTAGATGTTTGTTTCTCTCGCTACTGTCGCTAGACGTTTTCTCCCAAATCATTCGCCTGCAAAATTGCGCGCAACGAGCTCTATCGAACCATCAAGCTATCCGTTACTAGTTGAACTTCCGAATTTGCCTTGATATGCCCCTATTGAATGACTTCGCTAGCGAAGGCAGGTGTATATCCATGCTCCACGCACCACTTACAAGCTGACAACACACGCTCCTGATAATCTGGCAGATAAATCAAATAAGTGGGATAGAAATACTGCTCGTGAATCATCACTTCAATGAAACCCTTTTTAGGATACATCCGTTTTCCTTTTTCCAGTATGTTTTTGACCGCTTCATTATCATGATTGTTTAGAACAACATCGATTTTTCCAAAAACCATACCAGTCTCATGGTCTTTCCAAAAACCATATTCATTTGCACAAATGACCTGCTCCGCAGAAAGATAATAGCTGACGAAAGGATTTCCGTTATCGTCGATTTCTAAATATCCCATAAGTGCATCGATTCCCAAGTCCCGTTCAGTTCGAACGATATCCTTGGAGCCAGATCCCCAGTGATTAGTAGTCGCTCGCTCAATTACTTCATCTCCTGCAAAGCGCCGGATTTCTCTAATAACCATCTCATATTCTTCTCTGAATTGCTTTGCAGCTGCATTAGAATAGGGATTATTAAGTAATTCGGCCTTTGCATGAAATGCCAAATGTAACCAATCCGCATTTGCAATAAACTCTTCCTTGTAACGTTCGGTCATCATTGACAGATTAAACGGTCCATACAATTCCAATCCACATGGATTATCGATCTCGTAAAACAAGTTTAAACGAACTTTTGCACCATACTGATCATGTGCTTGCTTATACACATTCAAATATCGATTGTCAAAGATTGAACTGTATGAATCCGCGTTCTTGGTTAGATCTGCAAAGGCCCAAATATTATCGTCTACGGAAACAGAATATTTATTTGCTGCATTTGGGAGCCAATAAATAATAGCAGTATCCTGCTTACCATTAATATCAGCAGTCACAACATTGCGATACTGGTTCAACAACACCTTTGTCGCAAAGCATTTCCCATTCCAATGTGCAGATGTTCCATTAATTTCTACCAAAGCACCCTGAGCTGCTCCAATATAAACTTCAATCTCTAAGCCATCTTCCTTTCGGATTCCGGCAACATCAGACAGCATATCGCCATCACGAGGGGAAATAAAACAAGACTTGTGTATATTCACATCCATTGTAGTACTCCTTATCCATCTATGAAATACTGCTTTTCAAATGTCCGTTATTTCTTAAATCATTCTATAATTTACAACAGCAGAAGCCTTTTTAAGCGGTAGCACTAACTCATCGAGTTCTTCAATGCAAGATGTTTTACCGATCAAATAGTCCTGAATTCTCTCCTTGGTATATTCTACATCTGCAATACATCCGCCATAATCTCTTACAGTCTTATCAAAACTGAACGGCTTTTGAACTCTAAACCACAGTTCTTTTCTAATTGCAAGAGCTTCTTTATAGGTCTCAGCCAATTGAGGAAGGACTACATGCACAAGCTTTTCAAGGTATGCTCTATCGCTCTCTAAATATGCTTTTCTGAGCCGATTGTAGATTTCACACTTAGTGGCAGCAATCTCCATAATCAGTGCAGCAAAATGATAATGCATACCCCATCGCTCGCTATGGTAAGAGCGAAGATGCTTGGCTGCACAAGCAAATTCATCTGCAGGATTTCCTTCCGGAATGCCAACTGTATTTACAAGAGTACTACAGCAGAAATACTTCTCACCACCATAAAACTGAAGATACTCATCGCTATGATAAACATTCATTTCTTCTATTGCAGACAACTCCATCCCAGTGTTATTCTTCAGCAGGTCTGCAATAGCATCTCTTGATATATCGTCACCATATCTGTGCTGGCCATAGAAGATTACGGAAGGTAGTGTAAAGAGATAATCTGCCACCGCGCCACCACATTGCCAATCAGTTGAAAGTATCGTTTTCACGCCACACTCTTTTGCCGCTTCAAGAGCTGCACCCTGCGTAGCAAATGCATGATTAAGACGAGGAAGCTGACCATCCCAGTTCCAACATGCCGTTGCCATTACGGTTTCACCACTAAATACTTTATGTGCGTTGATAATATCACGGTAAACATTTTTATCCTTTTCCTCATATTCCCAATACACCATATCCATGTGTTCGGGAACGAGCTTCAGGATTTCGGAAGAAATCGGCTCTGTAGCACTATACTGAATACCATATCCAGTCTCTCGCATAGAGAAACGGAAGAAGCAATCAGACCACATCATAGGGCGAAGACCATATTTTACGCAAATATCATACACACGTTTGACATGTTTAGCATAAATCTCAAGTGGATCACACTTTCCGTGTTTGATTTTGTACTTTCCTTCGCCCAAACCAAAAGCTTCATCTAATCCAACATGAATATGTCTGCTCGAAATATTCTCAGAAATTGTTTTGATGCATTCTTCAATAAATTCATAAGTACGTTCTTCTCCGGGGAGAATCAGTGTTTCGTTTTCTGTAATATCTGAAAAATCATTCCACTTAACGATGTGTTCAAGATGTCCCAGTGTCTGAATGCATCCAATCAACTCAACGCCCATCTCATTAGCATATTGGTCAATCTCTCGGAGTTCTTCCTGTGAGTATCTACCACGCAGATAACCCATCTGAGGATACTTTTTTACTTCATAAGTATCTTCCGTGTAAAGCATCAACATGTTGAGGCCAGCGCTTGCCATATAATCGATATACTGTTTTAACCCTTCGACCGACATCACACCATCATAAGAAACATCAATCATGAATCCCGCGCGCTCAAAATTATGTGTCTGCTTGATAGAAAAGGTCGTTTCGCCTTTTCTCAGATGCATAATCGAGAGACACACACCTCTACAGAAATCAGAGATTGAGGAATACCCGATCCTAACAATGCCGTCTTCGCTTTCCACTTCTAATGAGTCACATTCATAAGGAACAATAGACAAGTCATCCTTATAATTACACACAGCCTTCATTTTATCCACTAGGAATTGGTGGTTCATAACATTTCTCCTTTCAAGTTAAACAAGTTAAATAGGACACAACATAATCATATTTCCGTTTGCAAAGCAAACGAATTAACCCCCCGCCTCTTTTCTAGAGAATCTGACTGATCCTTACATCCACACCTTCGTGCTGGACAATTGTCGAAATATTTCTTCATATATGTGGTTTTCTATGATAATGTCCTTAATCATCATTAGCTATGTCTCCACTTTTTAAAGATGGAGATATCCACATGCTCTATTATCATGCGCAGGCTAATACTAGATTTCCGGAATAACCCTGTAGATAAGATCAGCTAATGACCCTTCGCTACAGGAAGCAACATTGGTGTACTTATCTTTAATAATCGCATCTGACGGACAAAATGCATAATCTGCTGCATCTAACATCGAAATGTCGTTTTCGGCATCACCAATACAAACCAATACTTTCCTTCCCATTTTTTCCTTAAGTTCCTGTGCGCTCCGTCCCTTACTTACGCCAATAGGCTGTACATCTATGTACAAATCAGCACCGCGTGTTACAACGCATTTATCTCCAAACTCTTCATTAAGCCATCTCTCGAGTTCATCCATCATCATCACTTCTTCCGGTGTTCCGCGGAAAAAGTGATCTATAGTCGAATCCGCTATCTTTCCATACACACAAAATTTCAAAAAAGGTCCAAGGTCATCATCTAATTTGGCATACTGCCATATGTAATGATTGTTTTCACATAGCGCTTCCCACATAGAACTCTTTCTAAATAGGTAATGCGCCTTTGCGCCCTGAAACTCAAACAACACCGTTGGATACTTGTCCAATATTTTCTTACGCACTTCTACCCAGTTTAGATCAATCTCATGTGCAAATAAGAATTCTTTTTTGCCCACATCATAAGCGGCAGATCCATTATACAACAATACCGGTGCGTTCATTGGAACAATTTTAAGCTTTTCAGCAAATGATGGTATCGTCCGTCCAGTGTTTACTGTGAATGCTCCTCCATTGTCAATAAAGTATTGGATTGCTTCAATGTTTCTTTTTGGAATACTAGAATCGGGGGCAGTAAGCGTACGATCAAAGTCGCTTGTAATTAATACTTCGCTATAATTTGCCATACATTTCTCCTATAAAAGCACAATCTAGTTAACGATTACTTCGTACCAATCCGACACAACCGGTTTTATTATTTCTTACAAATATCTGCACTATCTTTTTGCCATCAGTTACACGATAACATCCGTTCTGTAATCGTTATCCCGCGTTTGCTTCAATGAAACACTTTCACGTCAATGATTTGCCCAAAGGAGTTTCAGCCACTGCTGGCTCTCCTCACTCCATCTCTGATTATGTGCGATACGCGCCGTTATCTCGCCATCGTTTGTCTGCTCGTCACAGGTGGCCAAGCCATGCGCTCCAAAGGGAAATACGTGGAATTCAAACGGAATATGCTTTTCAGATAGCGCCCTTGCATACAAAAAGCTGTTATAGACCGGCACGCTCTGATCCTCCGCCGTATGCCAAATATAGGCTGGTGGTGTCTGCTCCGTCACCAGCAACTCACAGGAAAAGCGTTTCACATCTTCCTGCGTGATCGGTTTGTGGCCAGAAACATTTTCAATGCTTTCCAAATGCGTATAAGCAGGATCTGCTGTGATTACCGGATAACAAAGGATCGAAGCCGCAACCGGATAACTTTCCGGGAAGACACTGCGTACTTCTGCGCAATCGAAGTTGGTTGAGTAATGCGTTGCAAGGTGTCCTCCTGCGGAGAATCCCATGATCGCGATATGGTTCTCGTCACAATTCCAGCTTTCCGCATTGCGGTGGATCAGATCAACCGCGGCTGCCACTTCCCGAATCTGCTGTGGGAAGCAGTGCGGCGCGACCGAATACCAAAGGATAAACACATTGTATCCCTCACGCAGGTAGTGCAGAGCCACCGGCTCTGCCTCCCGTTGGCTGCAAAAAGCATAAGCCCCGCCTGGGCAGATCAAGATAGCGGGTCTGCGTTGGTTCCCCCGATGCATCTCACCCAGATTGTCGGGCAGATAAGTATTCAGTACAGGTCTGCAGCCATCTTTCCCTAAAAAGGGATAATCGTCCGTTAGGTTTATTTTCTCATATCGCATATTCTCCACCTCAAATTCAGATCAGTTTATGTTCATCTAGCGTTTATAAAGCTTTACTTCCGAGCAGCAATATAAAGCAGCCGCCCTGAGCAAAACCGTCAGTATATTTTCCTCAATCGGCAATTATTCTTGTCCCTGCCGGAAATTATTATATTTTTGATTTATGCTTTTCAACCCACAAGTCAGTTGCGGTCGGATTATAAAAATTCCTTTCATCGGCTGAGATTATTTCTATGCTGAAATATAATCGAATATTTTCGTATTTAGGCTATCGGCTTTAGTAAGCATACCACAAGATATAGATCATCCCACAATAGCAAGCAAAAGCCGAAAGATAGCACCCTTGAAGGATCTCCGGTTGAAGCGGTAGCAGAACTCGCTCAAGTACATCTGCATATGTTTGGGGCTGGTTCCGTGATAGGTGCCGTTGATGAACGCTTTTGCATTGCCGATAATGCGATGCAGCCATTTGAGCATCGCACTGTCGGGGTCAAACACCTCATACTCGTGAATATAACCCTCAGACAAAGGTTCACGATAGCTTCTGAAAGCATCCGTCTGAACAGTGGAACCACGCGCAATATTCTTCGTGATAAACTCACGAACTGCTGGCTTCTTGATGTTTTCGGTGATCTGCATTTTCAGGTATTCAGGGCATCCCTCTTTATCTTTTGGAACAGCAACAAATACGCCCTGATTTCCTGCTCCACGCCCCTATTTTCCCTTAATTTTCGTACAAAATAGGAGTCATCGAATTCTACGATACCACTGAGCATATAATCCGCATCCCGTAACTCCATTGATTTACGGATACGGCGAAGCATATTCCAGGCGGTTTCATAGCAGACTTCAATTTTACCTGCAAGGGCAAGAGCAGAAATTTCTCGCTTGTCACAGGCCACAAGGTAGACTGCCCAGAACCATTTCCTCAGTGGAAGATGGCTGTGGTGAATCATGGTACCAGCGGTAAGAGATGTCTGGTGCCGGCACTCAGCACACTGGTATCGTCCATATCCCCTAATCGCATAACCATGTCGGCTCCCACTCTTGGGGCATACATAACCATGGGGCCATTTGAGCGTGTACAAGTACTTTGAGCAGGATTCCTCAGTGGAAAAACGTTCGATAAACTGGTTGAAGCTCAGAGCTTTCTTTTTGGACATTTCCGACACCTTCCTTTTGGTGCCAGTATACATCTTTTGGTGTCCAATATTTCGGATGTTTTCCAATATCTTGTGTCTTGCTTACTAAAGCCGATAACCTAATTCCGTATTTGTCGCATACCATATCTTGTTATGATTTCATGATCTTCCGTTAATCAATTCTTCTTATAGTATTGTCAGAAAACCAATAAGCTTGTCAGCGATTTTTTCATGTCCAACATCATTTGGATGCAGGCCGTCCGGCATATAGCACTCTTTCAGGATCGGTACCGCCGGCTGCAATCCACTGGTACGGAACAAGTCCAAAACCGGAATCCCATAGTAGCCGGCAATCGTTTGGATAGCATTTACATAGTCCTCCAATCGATGATCCCTGCGGACACCGAATTCATTATACCCCAACTCATTCTCGCTTGATCTGTGCAGGGGCGTCATCAATATGAGCTGCGCTTGCGGATAACGCTCGATGAGATCCCAAATCAGCTTATGAAGCGCACCGCAAAAGGTGGTTTCGTCCCTACTCGAGACATCCCCAAACGGTGCATCTCCATGGCCAAAATCGTTGGTTCCACCGAAGACAACCACCACATCAGCATCTGGAATCATCCCGGTTACCCGAGAGCCAAAAAGCTGTCCCATTATAGCATTGCTATCCGGATTGTGCTGCGGCGCTATCCGAGTCCCACCAACACCATAGCCGTATGCTTTTGCGCCGGTCCGTTCTGCCACCCGTTTCCAAAATACATTCTCTATTTTGGAAACGCCGACTCCCTCAGTAATACTATCACCAAGGAATGCGATTTTCTTATCTATTAAGTTCATTTTAGCCCTCCAAGGATACGAAAATATGATTTGAAATGCAGTCGCCAGAATTGGTATATTTTCGAAAAGCTACCAAGTGCGTTTCTAAATTATTACTTCTTGCTAAATCAAAGAAGAACTTCCCGATTGGTTCCGTAGAAGGTATCCTCCCGGCCGCTGATTCGTTTGCAAAGTTCCTCCAGCTTGTCCCAGTAGGTGTTGTTATAATCCATTTCATAGGAATGGCCCCATATGTAGAAAATCTGTGGTGTTTCCGGTTTCATCATCACGAATTGCTCAGCCATTTCCATCATCTTCTCCCATTCCAGATGATAGACGCTGGGATTAAACCGGTACAGATTTTCCTGCAATTCAAAACTGTGGGTGCTGGTAATGGTTCGGCTGTACCGGACACCGGTATGCTCCCGGATGATTTTTGCCACCCGATCATCATTGTTGACACCGCCGCAGGGGTACGCCATTCCAACCACCTCATAGCCTGCCAGATCACTGAGCTTCAGACGATCCTCCTCCACCTGGCGGATGATCTCCTGTTCATCGAGAGTCGTCAGATTCGGATGCGTCAATGTATGAACTGCCACCTCATGTCCAGCGTATATTTCCCGTACATCCTGAGGCCAGATCTTATAATGTGCAATCCGCTGATTTTCCCGTATGAGACATCCATTTTTCCCCAATCGCTCGGAGTTGAGGTTGAATGTACATTTTAGGTTATACCGGTTCAGCATTTCAATCAGACGGATATCCTGTGTCACGCCGTCATCATAGCTGAAAGTAACTGCCTTGCGTTTCTGTTCTTTCCAAGTGCACATAAATAATTCCTTTCTCTCATCCATCTGTGCCACAAAAGCAGCAGATATTCCTCTCAATTTCCTTTTGGTTTCCTCTTTGGTTTCTTATCAGGTACTTCTATACAGAAGCATACGTTTCTAGCTTCTCTTTTTCCGTGTGCGGACAAAGTGTGTAACGCCAGTGAAGAAACTGTTAAATATCATTCGACCAAGCATATATGTACGCAATCCGGCAGGTCGTTTTTTCATGCCTCTTTCGAGGCCAATGAACCCGCCAATCAGGATCGATGACAGCAGGCGTAATATTATAGTATCCTCAAAAGTTATTTCCCTTAGAACCATTAACTCCCCTTTCCTCTCAACATGGGGCATCCCATACTATGGTGTCCATCACCGTATTCTACTGTAAGCACGACCTTAAGCCTGTGCATTCTCGCCAGCTGTCTGATGTCGCTCCAAATCTTCAAATACCTTTATAAAGAAAAACGTCTGCAAGTAACATGGCAATGTAATTCCAATAACCAAAATGATCGGAGTCGCAGCTGGATAAATCAGAATCAACGCTATCGGTGACATCATCAGCAGCGCCATCATAATGGTACGGACAAAGTGTGTAAATCCAATGAAGTAGCTGTTGATGATGACCCGTCCGAAACTGTTGTTATACCGGGACAGCAGTACAAAGCTCCATGTAAGACTGATCAAAACCAGTGCGGTAAACAAGTAAACCCCATATCTCACTTCCACCAATTCAGGAATGCGCGCAACAAAAATCAAGTAGTATTCTGCTGCAAGCGCGATAATCGCCGCAAGATACAGGATCCACAAAATGATTCCCTGCTTAAGATTCTGTCTGAATGCATGGAAGAAATCCTTTGTCACAAAGCTTGTCTCTTCTTGGCGCAGACGAAGCAACACATAATACATAGATGACAGTGATGCACCAACTGTCACAATAGGAACGCAACAGATGAGCGTTATTACATTTAAGATCATCAGATCAGCCAGCTTACTGAGAAAGGACATCACCGGATTGTTAAAATCAAAAACATCTTTCATTATGTGCTTTTCCTTTCCGCTGTCTGGAGATTGACGTGATTACCTGGATACTACCAGCGCAGCGTTCATTTACTTTTTATACAATTTACCCAGATCTGTAGCCACGATGGGAAAACAATGACTGTTGGATAAACAAACAATTTACATGAACTTGACAAAGTATAATTTGTAAAATATAATCCAGTAAAATAGTATGATTTGGAGAAATGAAATGAATAATAAGAAAAAGGCGGTCTCACTCCAAACAATTGCAGACAAATTGAATGTTTCAAAATACTCTGTATCTTTAGCACTAAACAACAGGCCAGGGATTGGAGAGGAACTTCGTCAGAGAATCCTTGAAACGGCCAAGGAAATGGGATACCACAAAACTCGTCGCGTATCGGATCCCCCAGGCTCCAATATATTGGTTATTATCCCGAAGTATATTCAGAATGACACGCTTTTCTACGGCCATATCTATTGGGTTATCGAAAACGAAGTTGAAAAAAGCGGGCGCACAGCAATTTTGACAAGTCTCAGCCAAGAGATGGAACGAGAGCTGATATTACCACACTTTATCAAGGACATGGATATCGCAGGTATCATAACAGTGGGCGTTCTTTCCATGCCGTTTATTCGTCTTCTTGCTAAAACCCAAATACCAATTGTAAGCGTTGATCAATCCTATGATTTTCTCCCCATCGATTCTGTGGTCACCGCCAATGTAGAGGGCGCTTATCAGATAGTTTGCCACCTGATTGAAAACGGCCATACTGATATCGGTTTTGTTGGAGCCATTAATATGACTTCCAGTATTTTTGAGCGCTGGATCGGATATCAAAAAGCAATGAATGTACATGGGTTAAGAATTATTTCCGAACACTGTATAACCAAGGACTCCCCTTTGAGTTCTCTTTTGAGTGAAGCAGAAGAATTAGAACAGGTTATGGATAAAATGAATTCTTTGCCTACCGCTTGGTTCTGTGCTGGAGGACTTACTGCACTGAACCTCATGAACATTCTTAAAAAACGAAACATTAAGATTCCTGAACAAATATCTATCGTTGGTTTTGATAATCCTGATTTTCTGTCTTTTGTCACACCGGCACTGACAACCTATAATGTTCGGCGAACTCAGTTGGGAGAACTTGCTGTAAAACGCTTGCTTGAAAAAATAGCAGATCCCTTTGGATACACAACGAAAACTTCAATTTACGGGGATTTGATTATTCGAGACTCTGTAAAACGTATTGATCCTTAAAATCCAAAATGCCTGCCTTTATTAAAGGCAGGCATTTTGTACCTACTCTAGAAAGGCACCTTTGCAAAACCTATTCATATGATTTTCAACAAGAAACTTGTCATTTTCCAAATATATGCATCAATTGTTGATAGTCCACTTTCATAATACCCACATGTTCATCAGCAGCGCCATAGCTAATCAGCAAATCCCCTTCTTGCTGTATCATGCCAGTAAAAAATACACAAGGAGTTTTGAATTTTGAAGGACGCTCAAAGTCTTCTCCAACGGCAATCAATTTTTCATCACACACTTGATCAATCACTGGTAACGAATTCTCTTGCTCCTTAAACATCATGAACGACTGTCCATAACCGACTTCATCGTTCTGTTTTCCATGATAGTTCAGCAGCCAGTATCCATCACCAACTTCAATTGGCGGTGCACTTGCACCGATCCGATTTTCCTGCCAATCCTGTGTAGGAACCATAATCATTTTTCTGTCCACACAGCGATCTACCGCAAAATCAGAGACCTCTTTTGCTGCCGCAATAAATATTGAAGGACGAGTTTCTGTTATGCCATCATAATTTTGGGGGCAGACCGGACGATGTAGCATAATGTAGCATAATTCGCCTTTTACCATCATTCGTTTTGAAAAAAAGACTACATCACGATCTTCGCCATAATGCGGATTAGTCAAATGAGTCACATACTTGAATGCATCTTCATATTCTCCGCGCTCTAACGCTTGCAGGTTCACGCGATACAGCACATTGACCGTGGGATTTCTTTGCGTTCCATAGGGATTATCTCCCTCTTTGGCCCATTCCGGCATACATTGAACCGGATCATCGTTTTCCCAATATGGTCCTGGTGGGAACATCCGACATGCTACTGTCATATAACATGCACCATCAATAAATTGCAGTCTAGGATCTTCGATACAACCGTTGGCATAGTTCACCAAACGCTGACCTTTTTCATTAATGATATGAATTTTATCCTTTTCGAAGCAAAGTTCTGGCGAAAGCGCAGGTCTCTCCAAATCAAATTGGAAATCAAATCCATTTTCACTAAAGCCATATCCCAGAAAGATTGGATATGGCATTGGTTTTCCAGGAATTCGGGCACCGCTATAGGGGCCGGTGGCACGAAAAAGCATATGAATTTTTGACGTTTCTGGGTCAGTAACCAATGCAGGGTTTAAAACCATTTCACTGGCCCATTCAGAGCCTTTGATTGGCGAAAGCAGCTTCTTTCTCCATTTTACAATGCTATTAACCATCAGTTTTCCCTCTAACGATCTTTTTAGATTTTTACCGGTCATTTTCCATCAAGCTTTTACGCCGCCCGATACAATACCGTCAATGATATACTTCTGCAAGAAGGTATATAGAACGATCATTGGAACTGCAATGATCACCAATGCCGCCGTTAACTCTGGCCATTTTACGGAGTAATCGCTGCGGAAAACATATAACCCTCGCGTAATGGGGAAATAATTCTTGTTTGAGAAATAAATAACCGAATTTGTAACTTCATTCCATATGCCAATAGCCTGAAGTACACCCATAGACGCTAATGCAGGTTTCATCAGCGGCAACAGGATTTTAAAAATGAACTGTAAATATCCACAACCGTCAATCATTGCCGCTTCATCAAAATCTTTTGGCAGACTACGAATATAGGAAACAAACATTAGCAGCGTTAGACCGCCGCCTCCAACCAGGGTCAGCATATAGCCCAACCTAGTATCATACAGCCCCATACGGAAGATAAATCTCCATCTTGGAATTGATCCATCTGGAAGAAACATTCCGATCATAAACAGCATGTAGATAAAAGTTGCAAATTTCACATATCGTCTTGCAATGGGATAGGAGAGAAACACAGCCATCGACAATGAGATGATTGTGCCAACAGAAACATACAGCAGGCTATTTTTAATGCCGGATGCCATATTTCCTTTTTCCCACGCCTGGACAAAGTTCTCCAAATTGATGCTTTCAGATATTCCGATCGGGTCCACAAGAAAATTACGTTGCGTCTTCAGCGCAGTATTCAGAGTATACAGCAGTGGAAATCCATATACAATTAAGGCTATGGCAACAAGAAAGATAAGCACCGCTCTAAGGACAGTTTTTTGATTATTCATACTGGTCTCCTTTTTTGCGCATGAGCACAAATGTCAAAATCGCAAAAATAAAAGTGATCACAAATAAAACCATAGACTGCGCTGCAGCATAGCCCTGAGTCAAAGACGATTCACTTGCAACACCACCAATACCGAAAGCAGCGCGATAAATCGCCATGCCTAAAGTTTCAGTGTTATGATTACCACCCGTTGTAAGCAGAATTGTCTGGACAGTACCCAGAGAACCTACAATACTCAAAAGCACATTTATAGAAAGTGTGCCCCACAGCATAGGAATCGTAATCTTGAAAAAACGTGCAACTCCATTTGCACCATCAACAGTGGCAGCTTCATACACTTCCGAGGGAATTGCCTGCAAGCCCGCAATATCCAAAACCATGGAGTATCCGACATTCATCCAGATCTGAATGAACATAACACAGGTGAATGCATCCTGTTTGGAGCCAAGTAAGGCACTGTTAATTCCAAGTCCCCGGAGGAGAAGCATAATCGGACCGTCCATGCCCATCATGAGCACCCATGAATAACAACATACGGTCACACCAAGAACATAAGGAAGAAAAATCACTGCCCGATAGACGTTCCTGCCTTTCAGCAGCTTACTATTCAAAAGAACAGCCATCAGAAGTGCAATAACATTCTGTATAACTGTTACAACAACCGCAAACTCCAACGTTCTAAAAATAACAGGCAGAAGATCGCGATAATTCTGCTGGAACAGTAGTTTTTTATAGTTTGCTAATCCAATAAAATCCCACGAGGTGCTTGTGCGTGTAATATCCGTAAAGGAGTAAAAGAACGTCATAAACGACGGTATTACCGAAAGCCACAAATAGAGAATAATTGGCGGAAGCATACACAGTACTACTAATTTCTTGTTCCAGTTGCATTTAAGAGCCTTCACAACACCCCTCCTAAAGCTTACCGTAGCAGCCGCAAAGGACTGCTACGGTATTTTTATACGAGCAAAATAGCGTTATTTTGATAACACTTGCCTCATCAGCCTTAATACGCTGGTTTACTGAATCTGCTCCAATGCCAAAGCCCAGTCGGAAGCTGCCAGATCTGCAATTTCCTGAATGGTTGCAATGTCGCCACCGTAAACAGGCAGGTTCGAAGCAGCAGCAAAACGATTATTTGCATACTGACCCGTACCTTCAGGTTTATAGAACATGGACTCAAAATGTTCACCAAAATCAACCAGTTTGCCACTCAGAGAGTTCAAGAAGGGATTCTCCAGAGACAGACCATTCTGAGCAGGCTGAATGCCCAAAGTGTCTGCAAATGCGGCATAGTTTTCAGGGCGAGAGTAGAACTCGAACCACAGCATAACTTCCTCAGGATGCTTAGAACCTGCAAAGCCTGCAAAAGTAGCGTCAAACTTACCACGAAGCTGGACATCACCGCCATCAGCAGGAGCCTCATCACCGGGGATAGCAAAGTAACCGAATTCGAACTCAGGATCGGCATTGACCAAATCAGCGGAAGTCCACGTACCGTCGGCCAGCATAGCAGCCTTACCGGTAACAAAACGGCTGATAGCAGTTGCATAGTCAACAGCCGCCACGCCTTCCTCCCAATAAGGAGTGATTTCATCGATGCGGTTCCAAATCTTCATCGTCTGTGCGTCGTTAAAGGTACGATCGCCAGACCACAAATCTTTAACAAACTGCTGAGGGTCAGCCTCAACGGAGGTAGCGATTGCATCAAAGAACATAGCCTGAGGCCAAACATCCTTAATGCCACAGGTCAAGGGTGCAATACCATTTTCCTGCAGAGTCTTGCACAGAGCAATAAACTCATCCCACGTCTTGGGCTCAGACAAACCCAGATCTGCGAAGATAGCCTTACTATAGAAGACACCATTGGTGGCAAAAGAGCCAGTGGGCAGGCTGTAAACTTTGCCATCGCTGTGAGTATTCTGCAATGCAATAGAAGCCTCGGACCAGTTAGCAATAAAGTCCTGACCAGTCAAATCCATCAAAATACCATCGTTGGCATACTGTGCACTCTTTGTAGGCTCAGCACCCACAACCCATTCAGGAGTGAGATAGCCACCGCCGGCTTCCATAATATCGATATCACCAGCTTCGATTCTAGTGGGCTGCATGCCGGAGTAATAGTCGCCACCAGCTGCAGTGGATAGATTAACGGTAATCCAGGGATACTCTTCTGTGAACTTTGCGTTCAGTTCCTCGATAGCCTTGACCAAGCCCTCACTATGGTGGACCATCATTTCAAGGACAACAGGTTCTTTCTCTGCTGCTTCAGGAGCTGCTTCAGGAGCTGCTTCAGGAGCTGCTTCAGGAGCTGCTTCAGGAGCTGCAGGTTCTTCCTTTGCGCCGCAAGCAACCATGGACAAAACCATAACTAGTACAAGCAACATTGCGATCAGTTTTTTCATTTTTGTAACCTCCTATAAATTAGGGTACTTTTGCTTTCCCCCTATGTGTATTTTATGCATTTGTTTTCTTGTTTTCAATTTACTTTTTACTTTACTTTTTATAAACGCAAGTTTTGTCAATATTCCCAATATTGCGCTCTTCAAATCGACAAACTGCACAAAAACAACCTCTTCCAATTCTGCTACAGGCTTTAATTTATTCTCCAATGCTAGTAAAGTAACTAGGGCAACACCGCACAAATGCCACAATCCGCATTATACAATAGGTGCCGAATAAAAACTGTGGATAACCTCTGAATTTTTTGTCCGCAAAGGCGCACTGACTCAGGCCGCCAGACAGGGTCTGTCAGCCAGAATCAGATTTGCCAACGCAAACATGATGTTGAATTTGTCTTGCTGCTTTTCAAGCCCTCGGTATCGTGTTTTTCGGAAACGCAGCTGCTTCTTGACGACACCGAATACATGCTCTACTTTTGCCCGGACGGAAGATTTCGCCCGTTCTGCTTTCTTTGCTGCGTATAGCCCGCTTTTGCTCAGTTTCTTCATCTGAGAAGGACGACGATTGATCTTGTACTTGATTTTCCGGCCAGCTTTGTTTCGGACTACGGCATCTTCGTGCTTACCTGCGCCGAGATAACCGCTGTCTCCATAGACTGTTTCTTCCTCTCCCGTTAACAATTTCGGCACTTCCGCAACGTCGTGGACATTTGCCGGTGTGGCTTCCACTGTGTGAACCAGTCCGCTGTCCTTGTCCACGCCGATATGTGCTTTGTACCCAAAGTGCCAGGTGTTGCCCTTCTTGACCTGATGGGCATCCGAATCCCGTTTCTTTTCTACAAGCTAAATTCTTCAATTCTGTAAAGAATTCTTTCCGCAACGCAATTCTGTGTAGCATAGCATATTTACCTCGTACAATTGTGATGGTAGTACTGAATTTGTTCCCCGTTGCATTAGTACTGCTAACGCCTACCTTTTTCGTCTCCTTTTCTATTTTTATTTTTCTCATTTGGTTTTCTTTGGTTGTCAGCATTAATCTAAAGATAATCGGAAAAGTGATGCAAGCAATGATCGAGCGGATTGACACAGTAGATGTCACTACCACAAAATCTATCTCAGTAGAATAGTTTATTCGATTGGTTTCTTATTTAAGAATGTGTAAGGAGCTTAGTTGCGTACACATTCTTGCCAAATACAAAGAGTGGCAGCACCTAAGTGCTGCCACTTTATTCATCATATGCTTTATCCTACACTCTTTACAAACAAAGATCATACAATTATGCCATGTGCTCCAAAAGTTGTAATGTTACTTCATAGCTATATGGTTCCCCATGAATGTGGTGCTTAAATTCTGTTAGCATGTACTCTGCCATTCGGTGTACCTCATTTCCTAGACTTCCTGCAATATGAGGCGTTAGAATGCAATTCGGCAAGGAGTAAAACGCATGTCCCTCAACAGGTGGTTCAGGGAATGTTACATCCAATACAGCGAATAAATCCGAGCGTTCCCTCAGAACATTGACCAAATCATCTTCCACAACTTGGGCGCCACGGCCAGTGTTAATAAATGTGGCATAAGGACGCATAGAAGAAAAATGCGCTTTATTCAATATTCCAACTGTTGCTGGTAAGTTAGCCAAATGATTCGATATGACCTGACAATTTGCAAATATTTCTTCAATCGTACTACGCTTAACACCTAATACGTCAGCCTTCTCTTCCGTTAGCGAGGGAGAATAGGCCATAACATTGATTCTATAGTTTTTTAGCAGTTCTATTACTTTTTTTCCTATCATACCAACGCCAATGATTCCTACGGATACATCATAGTTGCCAGGAAACTCACTGTGCATAGCCTGGGCCATTTCTGTGTGTCCCGAACGCATGAGCGTGGACGCATGAAAATACCCAGTGTTCGCTAATATAATCTGGGCAACTGTATATTCGGCTACCGGCACAGCATTTGCAGCCCATGCACTAAAAACTTTAATTCCGCAATTCAAAAACGGTCGTGCAAAATATTGTACAGATCCAGCTGCATAGAATAGGCATTGTACATTAGGAAGCAATGTACGTATTTCCTCCTCTGTCATCTGAGGCATTCCCCATGTTGAAAAAATATAGTCGACGTCTTTAAATGAAGAAGGATTGGAAAGGACATCTTCCTTCGTATATACGACAGCATCCAATCCAGCTTTATTTTTCAGTTCCGCCCAAACTTCTTGAGAATAGACCGATTGTGCACAGCTTACGCTATTGCATAGCATAATAGATCTCATATTAATCCTCCTATCATTTCAAGCAACGCTTTTGCCTCTTCCGCAAGGCTTTCTATCCTGTTATCAGGCATAAATTCCAACAGCATAACGTGTTCTCCTGACAGCTGCTTCATGTATTCTTTCCAGATGTCTACTGCTTCCAGTAAAGGGCGTTGTTGCAAACATCCATCCTCTTGAACACTCCAGTTAAACACATGAACATGATAGGTATATGGTGCAAGCAGACTGGCATAGGCTAGATTTTCTTCCACCGTATGATACTGATTAGGCTGCCAATACATCCTAAACGCGGAGGAATTCACCGCTTTCATCAATTTATATGCACTTTCCTTAGTGTCCGTTACAGTTCTGTTGTGACATTCCATACAAAGAATTACACCGTTCTCTTCCGCAATTCTTGCTGCTGAACGGCACTCGTTATATAGCGTTTCAAGTTCTTCTTCAGAATAATCTTCAGATCCCTTTGTACCGCACCAGAGACGCAGAATATTGGTTCCAAGGTATTTCGCTGCCCAGATATATTGATGAAGTTCTTCCAAATTATCTCTGCCAAGATAAAAATACGTTCCGTAAGAACAGCAAGTAATGCTTGCTGTTTTTTGCATAGCTGCAATTTTCTTTAGACGGATCTTGTCCGTGCAGGGAGCATGTATATCGCTGCCCCATTCAATACAGGTAAGTCCCGCCTCCCTTACGGCATTAATGATTTCCTGGGGACCATGATCCCGGAAGGAAACAGAAACTAAACCAAGTTGCATATGTATGCCTCCTAATTAGTAAATATTTTGGTGAGCACGATACTGTCGCCAGACATTTTCAAAAAAGTCATCGTCCTTTGGCATGGGGCGTACGCTACGCCAGGAAACCTGGCAATCGTCACCCACGATACATACCTGCTGAATTTTTAGATCCACATCTTTTCCGGCAGAGGAAAAGCGGAACAGTTCTTCCAAACCGTCTCTAAGATCGCCATTGGAATCGGTATACAACGCACTACCACGGGTACCTCCGATATGTTCGGCGAAATCGATCATTGCTGTCAGCATTGCCTTTTGCGTTAACAGCAGATCCTTCAGCTTATATACCTTTACCAGTTCCTCCGGAGCAGATACTTTCACGGTATCTTCAAGGGTTCTCAGCTCATCCTCCACAGCTATCAATGCCATACGCATACTCTCAACATTGCGGATCGGACCACCACAAGCACTCATGCGTTTCTGCGCGGCTTTAATTCTTTGATCAGCATTGCTTTCACTGCTTTGACACGCTGCCTTCATTTCCAAATGCCGCTGCAGCTGCTGTTCAGCCCGATTCTGTACAACAGTCTCATTGGGCAACACCCTTCCCTTAGCGCAGATATACTGGGCTGCACGAAGCGAGCCCACCTGTCCTGCATTCAGCGCGCTGCCGCCGGGACGGCTGACACCATGAGTACCGGCACATTCACCCGCCGCAAACAGACCAGGGATCTGGGTCTGCCACCACAGGTCAACAGCAATACCGCCGTTGTTATGCTGAGCACACAGGGCGATCTCTAGATACTCCGTCTCAATATCCACACCTTTGCTGCGGTAAAGTTCAATGGCAGGCTGATTCATTTTCTGCAGACGCTGAATGGGGGTGCCGAAGCAGCTTTCTGCTTTCTTCAGATAAGTGTACGCCTCCGCAGACAGTTTCTCAAAAGGAATGGCTTCCATACCGAAAGGATTCTTTGAATAGTCAAGATATACCCGATTGTCCCGAAGCACTGTTTCGCGATACACCAAAAGGTCGATAACTGAGGAGCCATTCATGACCTTACGGCTGTCAAAGGGCCACTGATAACCCTTCAGGAACACCGCAGACAGGGCTTCCATAGGGTCTTTGAAGTAATCCAGAAGGAACTCCTTCTGATTACCCTGGGCATCCACCGAAACAAACCGGGGTATCACCTGCATATAAGTACCGGACACATTCCAACGAGGTGCAATAGATGCAAGTCCGTACTGCCACTCGGTCATATTCTGAAGGGAGGCTCCGGCTGCAAGGGCAAGACCCGTAGAACCCGTGTGACAGGCAGGATATACACTGTCAGCATAGATGCCCGCAGGACCACCTGTTGCAAGGATTATATTACCGCAGCAGAACACCTGATACTCACCACTCTGCGTATCCAGACACAGCAGGCCGCAAACACCTTCATCATCTTTCAGCACTTCCACCGCTAGAAGATGATCGTAGACGGGTATCTGCAAATCGCTGGCCTGCCGTTCAAGTGCTTCCGTCATGAATTTGGATGTCAGAGGACCTGCAGAGGTAGCCCGTGCATAGGGGTCGTGATCGGTCTTGTAGCCGACATATTCTCCGTAGCGGTTTACCGGAAATGGTACACCCAATTCACAGAGATTGAAGAAGCATCTTGAGGACAATGCCGCCTCACACAAGGCAGTATCTCCGTCCACACTGCCACCGACAAAGAGATTCTCCGCCATGGCCCGGACACTGTCGGTACTGCTTCCGCCCAGTCCCAGCTTATAGTAGGTCTGCTTATCGCTTCCGGTATTCCGGGATGTTCCGCAATTGACACCCTCTGTCACAATGGCAACAGACTTTTTACCGCCCTGGCGAATACGGTTCGCTGCATTGTAACCAGCCGCGCCAGTACCCACCACAATCACATCATAATTGATCATTTCCATATCTTATAACCTGCGGATGTGGAATCCGCCATCCACGTCGATAGATTGACCGGTCACATAAGGAAGCGCTCCGCTGCACAGGGTGTACACGGCAGAGGCAATATCTTCAGGTGTACCCCAACGGGCAATCGGCAGAAGGCCACCGGAAATAAGATTATCATACTTTTCCTGCACTTTGGAGGTCATATCCGTGGCGATAATACCAGGCCGAACTTCATTTACGGGAATACCGTACTCTGCAAGCCGGTCAGCAAAGAGCTTTGTGATCATGCTGACGCCTGCCTTGGAAATGCAGTACTCACCCCGGTTTACAGAGCTGGTATAAGCAGACATAGACGAAATATTCACAATGGCACCGCTTCTGTTTTTTACCATCTCATTTGCCACCAGCTGGGTCAGAAACAGTGTGCCTTTGGTGTTAATGTTCATTACATAATCGTAGCTTTCCTCAGTCATGGTCAGAAGGTCGGCCCGCACTTTGGGAGCTACACCTGCCACATTCACCAAAATATCGATACGGCCATAATTCTGCAGTGCTGTATTTACAAACCGTTCCCGGTCAGCAGCGTTACTCACATCGCCGCTAACATAATGAAAATCACCTTCCAAGGGATTGTCCATTGCCGCACGGCGGGAAAGACCCACCACAGCAATGCCTTCGCTCAGAAGCTTTTCGGCGGTTGCCCGGCCAATACCGCTGGCAACGCCCGTAACTAGAGCTACTTTTTTCATCACTTCTTACCTCCGCAAAGGGTCTTGTACAGCTGTGCATAGGGATCCCGATCCCGGATTACACAGCCAGGGGTACCACCGGGTGTACGCATGATTTCCGTACACTTGGAGCAGCAGATACAGATCTTATTTTTGTCCATACCCTGACCGCTCAGAATATCCTTGGCAAAGTCTGGGTATGCAAAGATCGTTCTGCCGAAACCGGCAATATCAAAGCCGCCGTCACGAATAAATGCACCTGTAACATGAGGTGCCGCCACACCCAGATAACTGACTGCAGAGCAGATAAGCTTCATTTCAGGCACTGCCTGCTTCAGCTGCGCTGTCCCCTTCAGCATCCGGGCCACACCCTCCAGCGGATGTTCATCGATATTATAGCCGCCGCTGGCAAAAGGACGGTTCACATGAGGATTGAAATAAGGATTTCCCATGGTGATGTTCAACAGTTCCACACCCATGTCTCTCAGCTGCTGTAGCAGCCAGATAGGTTCAGTAGGATCAAAGTCAGTGCTTCCATCCCTAGCCACACCGAAGCCATAGGGATAAGGAAATCCATCATATACATTCATTCGGGAGGACACGATGAAATCACCGCCACAGACTTCCAAAGCGCCTGCCATACTTTCCCGAAGAAGACGTGTACGGTTTTCCAAGCTACCACCATACTTACCGGGGCGGTTGTATGCACTGAGCAGTTCGCTGTTTAAGTAGCGATGGCATGCCTTGATGTCAACACCGTCAAAGCCTGCCTGCTGTGCAAGGCGAGCACCTTCTACTAAAGCCTCTTGTACTTGGTCAAGATAGGAATCTGTTACGATTCGATCTGTACTGATAGGGTTGTCTTTTTCAAAAATCGGATTGTTGTAGGCAATCAGCGGAGCAGGAACGCCTTGCGGCTTGCTGTATCTACCGGAATGGGTTGCCTGCATGATTACTACGGGAGCATACCCGTTTGTACGCAGAGCGGTTTCCTTAATTCGCTCCACTTCCCGCTTAAAATCATCCAGATTCTGCTTATGGATATACAGCTGACGGGGATTTGCTCTGCCCTCAGGCATAACTGCTGTGGCTTCAAACCAAATGACACCTGCGCCACCCTTGGCAAAGCGGTCATAGCGGCGAATTGTCAGTTCGTCGGGTGAGCCTTCGGCGGTACCGTCGCAGCCTTCCATTGCCTGGCAGGCTAGCCGATTGGGTATTACCTTCTTCCCTACTGTCAGCTCACGCTGAAAAACGCTAAGATCCTCACTAAACGGAAGATCCAGTCCCAATTCCCCATTCTGTGCATGAAAATCTGCCACACTTGTATACACTTTTCTAATCATAAAATACCCCCCCAAAAAAAATAATGCTTGTTAAAAATATTATACTGCATTATGTCGACAGAACGCCATATAGATACTGCTTTGATTTATGTAAATCTTGCTTTTTCTTTGGTGAGTGATATAATTATAGAAAAAGCTGGAGGTAGGCTGATATGCACGTGCTCATTCAATCCGCCAATTTTTCTCATCAGCGAACCCACAAAAGTACCCATTACCACGATTGTCACGAAATCATCTACATTACAAAAGGTTCTGCACAAATCCAGGTAAATAAGAATACCTATAATGCAACACAGGGTGATCTAGTCATATTCAGCCGCTTTGAAGAACATGCTGTTGCCTCACGCACAGATGATTATGAGCGATATGTTTTTCAGATTTCACCTGATATTCCTGCGGATCCGCCTCTCAGTAAGGTTTTTTCCATTCTATTCAATCGACCCCAACGATTTTGTAATGTGTTGAACTGCACTAACTGCGAAGAAGATATTCTTTTGATTTGTCAACGGATTCTGAAGGAAAAGGAAGCTAATGCCTCCTTTTGCAACGATATGTTAAACTTGCTTGTCCAGCAGTTGTTAATCGTTATCTACCGGCAATTACCTGATGTGTTTGCTGTCTTTGATGAAAGCAGTTTTGATACAGTACAACAGATTCAGCGCAGAATGGAACAGTCCTTTCATGACCAATTTTCACTTTCTTCTCTATCAGCAGAATATGGATTTAGCATTTCCTATTTATCTCATCTGTTCAAACGCATCACAGGTAATTCTGTCATGGGATATCTGCAATCATGCCGCATGGCGGCGGCGAAGAAGTATCTTGCTGAAACCGATCTGGAAGTGGGCGCTATTGTTGACAAATGTGGTTTCAGCGATTCCAGTAATTTTAGCCGTAGTTTCAAACGTGTAACAGGAAGTACTCCTACCAAATTTCGGGCACAGTTTAACACCAGTAGGATTAATCTCAACTAGTACAGCATACGGATATTTAGTTGGTATTACCTATGTAGCATATTCTTCAGGTAAGTGGACAGATTATGTGAAATCTTGATGTAAAGAACGAGGAATAAGAAACCCATTGCGTTGCAATGGGTTTCTTGATATGAGTGCTCATAACGGATTTGCGTTTACTAAGACCAGTTTGACCCTAGAAACCTGAATACATCAACTGATTAACTGCTGCAGTAGCGCGGTATGGCTGGCAAACCATGCGCTTCCGTTCGGCTTTCTCCGCGCAGCTAGTAATGGCACAGGCTGTTTCATAATCCGTAGCCATAGGTTTGTCCCAAAACACATCAACGCCCCGCTTTAAGGCAGTACAAAACGTACGCATAGTGCAAATGGGTAGATGCCGCAATCACAATTAGATCCGTTTTTTCAAAGCGGATCTTCTGTTATCAAAAATTTTTGTACAAACGCGTCATCCGTCACTTCCGGATAATTCTTCCAAAGGCGATCAATCTCCTCTGCCTGACCTACGGAGAGCACCTCATTGGGATTCAAACACCAGGCGCCTCTCATCAAGCCTTGCTTCATCAATACATAATGCAGTCCAGGGATACATCCAGCAAGGCGATTTGCAACATCGAACACTGCGCCATTCGCCTCCGTCAGATGCTCCGCAACAGTCAGAAGGTCCGCGTCAATAATACCGTTTACTTGGCAAGCTTTGCAACGGTTAAAAATTTCCACTGCTCGGTTAGTCCAAACAGACCACTGACCCAGCAGACCGCCTACAAAATGCTTTTTCTTCCCGCCATGGGCAAAGGGGGGTCAACAAATCCATAACGATGTGATCGTCATTGCCAGTATACAGCGCCACCTCGTCAGCGCGATGGGACTCCATAACGCCCTTCACCAAATTCTGAGTGCGGTATCGATCAAAACAAGCGCACTTGATTGCAACCACATTAGGAATATCCGCAACTGTGCCGAAATTCAAAAGTTTACTTTCCTATTGCCAAAGACATATCACGTGAATTGGCAGGTTTACGATTTACTACTTGTTTATTTCATCATTAACCGAATGAATAGACCACCTTGGACGGTTCTGTTGTGGAATATTTGCATATTTGAGGTATCACAATAATACCAGTCTGGCATAGGTGCCCAGGTACGCATAGTATTGTATGTAGCCCAAAGAGTATCGGCAAACAGTGAAAAGTCTTTTATGTTATCGCAAAAAGTTGCAACCCAAATTGTCCAGTCAGATTTGGTATATTTTTCTCGGCTATCAAGTGGTACACCATAACAAAGCATTTCTTTCTTATAGCGAGCAATTTCGCCTGTAAAGAAATGTGCTGGAAACAATCCAGTATCCCAGATTTTATCCCAAACAGCATTGTATTTCAGTGAAAATGTATCGGGTTTATCATAGGCTAAGCGGAGGCTTCCATCTGGGTTGGCCGCGCGCTCCACAACCGACGCCGCATATTCTTTTGCAATCCTCATCAACCGATTAGCCTCAGAGATTTCTCCCATACGTTCAAGAATTCGACTGTAACCCGTAATACCCATAATCGCTTTAATAGAAAGGTTTACATTGTGCGCAAGGTGACCTGCAAAATCATCTGTGCAAAGCTGATTCTCCGGGTCAAGGCCATATTTTATCAGATAATCACTCCATCGCTTTATGGTATCCATATAGGGTGCGACAAAGTCAGTACTATTATCGGCATCGCAAATGGCAGCAAACAGAATCAGCATATTACCACATTCTTCCACAGGCATATGACCGTCAGGATTCATTTTCCTGCTACCATCAGGCGCTCTCTCCACCCCATATTCTTGACCGTTTAACAAAGGATACATACCAACATCGTGAGGAGCGAAATCGAATATCCACTCATCAGTGTTAGCATACTGCATCACAGGGCGTAGCATACCTTTCAGTAGTTCTGGATTATACAGAAGAAACAAGGGTGCAGAAGGATAAGTAACATCTACTGTTGCAGCAAATCCACCAGAACTACATTCCTTAGAAATATAAAGAATTTGTCCGTTGGAGTCAACAACCAATTTGTGCCCACCCATGATTTGCCGTAATGAAAGCAGCAAGAGTTCAGCATATTTTTCGCCACCTTTTTCTGTAGCTTCAATTTTAATTTTTTCAGAGAATGCATTACAGCGAGCAATCAGGGGCCCGTATTCCTGTGCTGCTTCAGACATAGCTTCTTCTATGGTTTTATTATCTTTCTTCCAGTATGCATTCAAATTCTCACCAAAATATTGTATACTTTTGATGTCGTCATATGCAAAGAGAAACAGTAGCTCATCCTGCAGCATTGCTTGCATACTCATAGCATACATACCATCCAAAACTGTATGGTAAGCTTTTCCATGTCCAACAACAGCCAGATACAGATATCCCCAATCGATGCAAATTTCATCTCCGCTATGCTTTAGAATGTCTTGAACACCGTTACCCATCTTCATTGCGGTCATGCCAGGAATATTGACTGTATCTGCTAAAGCACGGCCTTCACCTCTGGCACTAAGCACCAACTCTTCACTAACAGTGAATTTCACTTCTACAGAATGTAAATGCTTATCTATACTTTCGTAAGAAACTTTACAGTAGGACACAGGTCGAGAAACATAATAGAGATCATCTACCAACAGCGGTGATGTAAAGCGCACAAACAGACGTATCATTTCATTACTATATGTAATATTGGTAGAATATGCATCTATCTGTATCTCTTCCACGGTCATAGTTGGAGTCTTAGAGCCCTGTTGGTTGGTATATTCGTTATATCCCAAAAAATGGTATTCTACGCCATCAACGAAGACTCTGCCAGATATTGTATTGGGTTTGCCTGTCCAATGTACTGTGTTTTTCAAAACACTCTCTTCTGCCCAAACAGAAAAGTATGGATCAATGGTCAAAAGTGGTATGGCTGGCGGTCGCATGTACATTTTGTTTGCCTCCTTGATATTTATATTCATTTACATTATAATATGGGTAAATGCTGGAATATATACTATTTCCAATTCAAAAAGTGAGGAATACAATTTGAATGAGGATTTAAAAATTTTTTCATCACCTAAAGATGATATACCATACTATATTTCGTTGGCTGGAATTACATTTGAAGACCCTACTTATCACATCACACGTTCACAATCTGAAGTATCTGTAATTGAATATATTGTGGATGGTTTGGGAAGCATTCAATATAAAGGAATTCTTCAACAAGTACATAAGGATCAGATCTATTTTCTAGATCAAGGCGAACGTCATGACTATTGGGCAGATATAAACGCACCTTTTACAAAAATCTTTATGAACATATCTGGAATCTATTGTAAACGATTGAGGGATGCTTACGGACTTGCAGGAAAAACTATATTTAGTGGTATTGGCTTAAAGTCTTTATTTGAACAGATACTGCAGATTATTCATTCACAAATGTCAGAATTGGAAATGCAGACAGCATTACAGGGAATATTTATGCAGATTCTGTTTAAGTTATCTTGTACACAAGCAGAGGCAGAGAGTGATGCGGAAGCGGTAAAACTTAAAACATATCTAAATAATCATTTAGATAGAATTGTACCATCCACAGAACTGGCTTCTGTCATTTATCGCTCACCAGATTATTGCGTCAAGTTGTTCCGACGAGAATTTGGCGTTACCCCTTACGCATATCAGCTGGATCATAAAATGCACATAGCACAAGTATTGTTAACAGATACAGTGATGTCTGTTAGCCAGATTTCCGAGTCGTTGGGTTATAGCGATATGCACTACTTTTCTAATCTATTTAAGAAAAAGTGTGGCTGCCGTCCTCTGCAGTTCCGCAAAAATAAAAGATCATAAATTAATGCCGGAGAGATTGTGTTTATTAAACAATTTCTCCGGCATTTCATAGTTGAGCAATTCTTTAAATATCCTCTTCCGAAATAATTATGGCATGATACCTTATGTCATAATTAAGGTTTCTTTGATGTTGGCCCTTTTGGCTTTCGATTGCCATGTTCTACCAATGCATCTCCCAACCAATCAAAAATGGCTCATCACCTCACACGCTCTCTTTCTTCACTTTCTTAGAGAATGTTCCAGATATAGGTGGGGGCAGTCAGGCTGAACAGCAAGCAGGCGAACAGGATCGCCGGGGCAGTAAAGTCAAACTGACCGTGCTTCCGGTAGTCCATGTAGGCAGTGGCGATCTTTACGAACAGCAGCACCGCCAGGATCATGTCGATGACCGGGAACACCACATTATTGACAATGTCCTTGATCTGGCCCTGGGCAGCAGTCCAGGTACTGGTACGTTCAATTGAGTCCGTCTCGCTTTTACGCACTTTACAAGCAGTTTTATCACATCTCGCCAATGGACGACCTGATCCGTGCGCGAATCGATACCGCAAAATACTTCCTTTCAAATTCCGAAACATCCGTCCATACACTTGCAGAGTCGCTCAGATATCATAGCCTCAGCCATTTCTGCCGCCAATTCAAGGCAGTCACAGGCCAAACGCCGGGCGAATACCGCATCTCGTGCCTTTCATCTGCTTGCCCTGAACTATAGACAATCTCATCAATCCAAGCCTATTCAACGTGCGGTGCAGTTGTCAGCGCATTGTAGTTCTTTTGATTTACAAAATCGGAAGCCAATCCGCTGACAGCGCTTCAAAATACGCATACGTTTCCGGTGTCAGCTCCTTAAGCTGTGCCAGTATCCGTGTGCTGCCGGAAAGCCAGTACGCGAAGAACTCCGCGAAGTATTCCAAGCTGTTGCTCTTGGCGTGCTGCTTCATCGGCGCAGATGCGGCTTCCAGTGCATACAGGTCTTTATGCTCCTGCGGGAAGCCCATTGCGCAATCGAGAAAGTGCCCAAACTCGTGCAAGACTGCGCTGGCTTCGGAAACATAGACCCGCTTTTCCGTGTACGCTGCAGCGCCGATGCAGTTCACGCCAAGCTTGCGGCTGAGATCTGTGAGATACTCCGTGCCGATCACGAACGTCCAGCCGTTTTCGTTGAAAGCATCGAGGATCGGCTGTGGGACTTTGCGGAGTTCCAACAGGAATGCGTTCACATTCCACTGTGTCAGGTTTTCCACTGTGACCGGTGTATCGGGCGGCGTGACGGTCAGGTTCTGCGTCAGGACGGCATGAAGAAGCTGTGCGGCTTCAGCGCGTGTGACGAGTTCCGCTGCAGTCTTGTTCTCAGCACAAAGCCCAAGCTTCTTGCCGACGCGCAGGGCGTTTTCACCGGGAGAAAGCCAGTCAAGACTGTAGAGCGTCGCGTCATAGAGCGGGATTCCGGCTGCCGCGAATACAGTCCGATAGAGTTCACCGCGGCAGATAAAGCCGTTTTCGTCCCCAACCGCAGTCGGGTCTAACCAGCTGCTGTGGACGGCAATCTGGACAGCATTCGCCCCCACTTCCTGCCATGAAACGCCTTCCGGCTCGGTGTCAAACGCGCGGCAGAGCATCGTTGCCCACTGGCTGACCGTGATCTTCTCGTTCG
>OLOS01000505.1_pt1 | contig 41129 bp, 32 predicted proteins | sample 1672631 | NCBI WGS metagenome assembly OLOS01 (sample SAMEA3136707, study PRJEB25190) | human gut metagenome | biome: human gut; feature: human-associated habitat; material: faeces | place: Austria | collected 2013 | reverse complement strand
ACACATTGACGCTCTGGATAGGAGCCTTCTTAACGGTGACAAACGACCCCTCTGTTGTTTGGAGGTAACTGTCATTCGCCCAGTAACCGTTTCCGTACTTGAAGGCATAGCCCTCCTCCAGCAGACTACCGAGGGTCAGATCGGTCACCTTTTCATTGGAAACCGTCACCTTACGAATTCTGCCCTTCGTCGTACCGGAGTACTTGATCGTCGCTTTGGCATCCACGCTCAGTGCATCGACGCTGTGACCGTTCAGATCAAAGATGAACGGATTATTGATCATCACTGTCGTTCCGGTCACGTCCGCCAGCAGCTTGAGCGTGCAGCCGTCGTTCCGGGTCGCATAAAAGAGGGCGCTGCCGAAGGTATCATAATAGGTGACATCGTTGCCCTCTGTTATGCTGGCGGCAAACTGCTTGCCGCAGACCGTGCAAGCGCCGCTCTCGTCTACCGAAGTGTGCGGGCAGGTGTAGCCGCAGGCGCACGCGCCGCCGGTGAAGCTGTGCGCATGCGTCCCGATGTGAACGTTATACAAATGCCTGCCGGTAATTTCAGCAGCGTTGACGAGCTTGCCGTCATTGTCGTAGAAAGCACAGCCGTCCGCCAACAGATCGAGGAAAGAGCCGCTGGAATTGGGATACCAGATATTCGCGAATGTGCCGCCGGAGAAGAAAACGGAATCGGAATCACCTCTAGGAAGGTCTACCTCTTGGTTGAAGGTTCCGCCCTTAATGGTCAGCTTGCCATCGTTCATCGCGATTCGTCCGTTGAAGGTACCGCTCTTGATGATCAGATCGCCATTCGACTGCACATTCAGAAGCGCGGTGCCAGCCATCCCCCCGGTTTTCCCGTTGCTGCTGTCCTGGACGGTGACCCGCGCATGAAGATAGAGCTCTGCCTTTGATTGGGTCGTGGCTGTTTTGCCGTTGAGCTCCAGGGTAAACGCTTTTGAGAGAGAAGGCCACCTGGTGATCTTCGCATCGCTCAGCAGCGTGACGGTGTCGCCGTCCGCGGGGTAGACCCGGCACGCGAGGCGCGGCACACCGTTGACCGGCACGCGGCACTTGCCGCAGCGCCCTTTTCCGCCGCAGGCAGCGGGGATGGAATAGCCCGCGCGCCGCAAAGCGGACAGCAGCGTCTCGTCCGCCGGAACGGACAGGGTGCGCGTCACGCCGTTTTGTTCAATATGGATGCTTGACATGGCCGCCGCCCCCTTATAAGATAAGATACACACATTCTAAGCAGCGAAACTTTGCTTTGTCAAGAGGCTTTGCGTATGATCGATCCGGAGACGCTCGCGGCCGAAAACGGCTTTTCCCACTGGGCACAGATGAATATGGCGGCGGCAGTGCCGCTGGCGGAAGTGCGCGATATGTGCGCGGCCGACCGCTGCGGCCGCTATGGGCACAACTGGGCGTGTCCGCCCGGCTGCGGCAGCCTTGAGACGGCTGCGCGCCGCATCGCGGGCTATGCCTGCGGCATCCTCGTGCAGACGACCGGGACGCTGCAGGACGATTTTGACTATGTGACCATCGAGGCTGTCGGCGCGGCGCACAAGCGGCGCTTTGCCGGCTTTGCCCGCCAGATGCGGCGCACCTGTCCGGGCTGCCTGCCGCTGACGGCGGGATCGTGCACGCTCTGCGCGCGCTGCACGTATCCCGACCGGCCGTGCCGCTATCCGACCAAGCGCCTGTCGTCCATGGAGGCGTATGGTCTGCTCGTGAGCGACGTGTGCACGCGCTCGGGGCTCGCCTACAACTACGGGGCGCGCACCATGACGTATACATCCTGCGTTTTGTACAACAAGGAGTGAAAACCATGTCCACACCGAAAGAGATCTTTCTCGAGCTCATCCGCCCCGACGGTCAGCCCGAGCGCCAGCTGCGCCAGTATGAGGCGCTGCATATGTGCCTGAACGATCCGTGCAACACGTATCTGCGCGGCAACCGCAAGCGCGGCACGACGAGCAGGGACCGCTGGGGCACGACGATCCTGTTCCCGGCGGATGCGCCCGGTCCGATGCCGGATACGCGCGAGGGGCTTGCCGTATGCCCGGACATCACGCGCTGGCGCGAGACGGTCCATGCCCCTGATCTCGAGTCCGCCTGTGCAGAGGGATGGGACGCCTGCCGCTTGGAGGCACGCGCCGCCTGCGGGTCGGAGCGGCTGCTGGCGGGCTTTATGGGCACGGGCATCTTTGAGCAGTGCCACTTTCTCATGGGCTTTGAGGATACGCTCACGAACCTCTATGCGCATCCGGACGAGATGCACGCACTCATCGACTACATCACCGAGTATCGCCTGACGTATGTGCGTATGCTAATCGACAATCTGCAGCCGGATGTCATCTTCTCGCACGACGACTGGGGCACGAAAAACGCCCTGTTCATGAAGCCGGAGATGTGGCGGGAATTCTTCAAAGAGCCGTACTGCCGCTTTTATGGCTACATCCGCTCGCGCGGCGTCATTGCTATCCACCATGCAGACTCCTATCTCGTGCCGATCGTGGATGATATGGCCGAGATCGGCATTCAGGTCTGGCAGGGCGTCCTGCCGGAAAACGACATCCCCGCGCTGCAGCGGCACCTCAACGGCCGGCTCACGCTCATGGGCGGCTTCGGCGCGGCCATCGACCGCAAGGACGCAGCGCCTGAGGAGATCCTGACCTATGCGCGTGACGTGCTGCGGCGTGACTGCCCGGGCGGACACTTCATCCCGTCGATCACCTACGGGCTTGCGGGCACGGTCTATCCGCACGTGGACACCTATCTGGATCAGGCGGTCGATGAATACAATGCGGCGCTGCACGTGCCGGATATGCACCTGCCGCCCGTGCCGCGCCGGAGCGTACACGCAGCGGCGGCGCAGTCCGCGCCCGCGTCCGAGCCGGAGCAGCCGCAGGGCGACGTGTTTGCGCGCATCGCGGCGGCACTCGTGCGCGGACAGCAAAAGCGTGTGCTGCAGCTGTGCACCGAGGCGCTCGACGCGGGGTACGACGCACAGCAGATCCTCACCGACGGGCTCGTGCGCGGCATGAACATACTCGGCGAGGACTTTTCGGCCAACCGCGCCTTCGTGCCGGAGATGCTCATCGCGGCGCGCTGCATGGCGGCGGCAACGGAGCTGCTCAAGCCGCATATGGCGGGGGAGAGCAGCGAGACGGTCGGCCGCGTCTGCCTCGGCACGGTGCGCGGCGATATGCATGACATCGGCAAAAACCTCGTCAAGATCATGATGGAGGGCAGCGGGCTCGAGGTCGTGGATCTCGGCGTGGACGTCTCGGCCGAGCAGTTCGTGGATGCGGCCGTCGCGCAGCACTGCGACATCATCGCCTGTTCGTCGCTGCTGACGACGACGATGCAGGAGATGCGTGCGGTCGTGGAGCTGACCAAGGCGCGCGGCATTCGCGACCGGGTGAAGATCTTCGTCGGCGGCGCGCCCATCACGCAGGGCTACAGCGACGAGATCGGCGCGGACGCCTATTGCCCCGACGCTGCGTCGGCGGCGCGCATGGCGGTCGCGATGCTGCGCGGCGCATGCGCATGAAACAACGCCCGCGGATGCACAGCTGCGCATCCGCGGGCGCTTTTTCCTGCCTGCGGGCATCGATTCGTCGAAATGGATAGAGAAAAAACGAAAGCGCCGGTATGTTTCAGATTCTTGAATAATTGCTTTTTGGTGCCGCGAGATTTATAATCAAGGCGTTCCAATAAGTGCACACAGATACTTTCAGGTATAGGCGGGGAAGTCACATGGGCCCCGCGTCTCTACCGGGCGGCCCTTGAATTGCCCGACTACCGGAATGCAGCACACACAGCTGATAATCGCTGTGTGAGTTTTGCCGTTTCGGTGGAGTGTCAAAGACGCTCCGCCGTTTTTTATTTGGATAAAAAGCAGAAACGCTTTTTATGGATCGATTTTCAAGGAGGGTTATTGATGCGTACTCGCAAGGCCAAGGATCGCGCGCGCCTCATGCAGGCGGCTCTGGGTCAGATCCCGTGTGATCTGACGATCGGCAACGTACAGTTTTTCAATGTCATTACGGGGGAGATCTATCCGGCCAGTGTCGACATACTGGACGGATTTGTCGTTTTGGTGCGTGAGGAAGGGCAGGAGGCGATCCTTCCGTCCAGGTCATACTACGATGGTCAGGGACGCTATCTGATCCCCGGCTACATCGACACGCATATGCACGTCGAGAGCACGATGATGATCCCCGAGAACCTCGCCCGCGCCATTTTGCCGTGGGGCACGACGACCATCTGCACCGACCCGCATGAGATCGGCAACGTCATGGGGCTCGACGGCGTGCGCTTCATGCTCGAAAACGCCAAGAAGTCCAAGCTGCGCCAGTATGTGCTTGCCCCGTCGTGCGTCCCGTCCCTGCCCGGCATGGAAAACGCCGGCGCAGAGTTTCATGCCGCAGAGGTCGGCGCATTGCTCGACATGGACGATGTCGTCGGCATCGCCGAGATCATGGACTATGTCGGCGTCATGCACGACAGCGAGCGTATGCACACCATCATTGACGAGGGGCTGCGTCGCGGCGCATTCCTGCAGGGACACGCGCCCTACTGCTTCGGCCGTGAGCTTGCGGCCTACCGCATCGGCGGTCCGGTGTCCGACCATGAGAGCGTGAACGCCGACGAGGTGCGCGCGAAGCTCCGCGCCGGTATGCACATCAACCTCCGCGCAAGCTCGCTCATCGATAACCTCTCCTTCCTGATCGACGGCTGCAAGGATCAGCCGTGGCGTGATTTCGTGTCCGTCTGCACGGACGACGTGCACGCCAAGGATCTGCTCACCGTCGGTCATATCAACAACGTCGTGCGCAAGGCGGTCGCCTCCGGGCTCGACGGCCGCGAGGTCGTCAAGATGGCGACGCTCAACGCCGCGCGCGAATACGGCTTTGACGATCTCGGCGCGATCGCACCGGGCTACATCGCCGATATGCAGCTGGTCGACGCGCTCGACGGCAGCCGCCCGAAGGCTGTGTTCACCGAGGGCGTGCTCGTCGCGGAGGACGGCAAGTACCTCGGCGGCGACTGCATGACAGGCGGCTATGACCTGCCGAACACGGTCAATATGCCGCAGATCACCGGGCCGGAATCCTTCGTGCTGCGCGTGCCTGAGGGCTACACCGGCGACACGATCCGCGTCAACGTCATGGTGTCCGAGGACGGCAACCGCATCCTGCGCCATGTCGAGCCGACGGAGCTGCCGGTGCGTGACGGCGCGGTCGACATCAGCGGCGATGCGTCGCTCGTGTTCGTCTGCTGCGCCAACCGCTACGGGCGCGGCGGCAAGACGATCGCCGTCTACCGTGACTTCGGGCTCGAGCGCGGCGCACTTGCGTCCACCGTCTCGCACGACAGTCACAATTTCACCGTCAGCTACCACGATCCGAAGGATGCCTTCCGCGCCGCTGAGATCCTGCGCGCGTGCGGCGGCGGCGTCTGCGTGATCGACGGGGCGGAGGAGACGCACGTTGCCCTCCCGGCCGCCGGTCTCATGAGCCAGAAGCCCTGCGCCGAGGTCGCGGACGAGATCGCGGCCGTGCAGGCTGCGCTCGATGCCATCAGCGGCGGACGGCTCACCCTGCTGGCGACCGCCGTCATGGCGCTGCCGGTGCTGCCGAGCGTGGTCATTACGGATGTGGGTCTTGTCAACGGCACAAACCAGACGTTTGTACCCGTGTTTGCGGATGCGGAAGTATAAACGAATCAGAGATAGAGAAAGGATAAGGAGTATTTGATGGAGAAATTCTTTCACCTCAGCCTGCGCGGTACGGATAAGAAAACCGAGATCATCGCGGGGCTGACCACGTTCATGACCATGGCGTATGTGCTGGCCGTTCAGCCGGCTGCGATCTGCGGCGGCGAGGCGTACATCACGGACGTCAACGGTGTCGTCATCACCAAGTCCGCAATCATGGTCACCTGTGCGCTCGTGTCCGGCCTCATCACGCTGCTGATGGCCTTTTACACGAACTTCCCCTTTGCACTCTCGACCGGCATGGGCTCGAACTTCATTCTCGGCGCGCTCATCCAGTCGCAGGCGCTGAGCTTCGGCGCGGCCATGGCGATCACGCTCATCTCCGGCATCGTGTTTCTCCTGCTGACGGTCTTCGGTCTGCGCGACCTGATCGTGCGCGTCATCCCGAAGAACATCAAGATCGCGATCTCTGCGTCCATCGGCTTTTTCATTGCCTATCTCGGCTTCCAGAACTGCGGCATCGGCTCGTTTGAAAACGGCGTTGCCCTCGGCAATCTCGCCGATCCCGCCGTGCTGCTGGCCATCGGCGGCCTGCTGCTCATCATCGTGCTCAACGCCCTGAACGTCAAGGGCGCGATCCTCATCAGCATCATCGCCACCACACTCATCGGCATCCCACTCGGCGTGACGACCATCAACGGCGTTGCCGCCATGCCGAACTTCGGCGACATCGGCAATATCATGTTCAACCTCGATTTCAAGGGCGTATTCACCGCGAGCGGCTTGATCCTCGTGTTTGTGTGCTTCTTCGGTGATTTCTTCTCCACGCTCGGCACGGTGCTCGCCGTTGCCAACCGCGCCAATATGCTCGATGAAAACGGCAACCTGCCCGGCATCGAGCGACCCTTCCTCGTCGACGCCGTCGGCACGTGCTTCGGCGCACTGACCGGCAACACCACCATCACGACCTTTGTCGAGTCCACCTCCGGCGTGGAGGCCGGCGGCCGCACCGGTCTGACCGCGCTCGTCGCAGGCGTCATGTTCCTGCTGACCATCTTCCTTGCGCCGCTGTTCGTCGCCATCCCGTATGCCGCGACCGGTCCGGCGCTGATCTATGTCGGCTTCCTCATGCTCAAGGGCTTCACGGAGATCGACTTCACGGATTACGATGAGTCCATCGGTCCTTGCGTCATGATGATGTTCACGGCCTTCACCGGCACCATCACCAACGGCCTCGGCGCGGGCATCATCGTGCACGTGCTCGTCAAGCTCGTGCGCGGCAAGGCCAAGGAGATCCACCCGATCATGTACCTGCTGTGCGCACTCATGGTCCTGTACTTCATCGTTGGGTAACCTGCGCCGCTCTTCCTAAATGCAGAAGGCCTCCGGCGGATCTTCCGCCGGAGGCCTTTTCACGCGCTCGGGAAAAACAAAAACGCCAAGGTACGATGTACCTTGGCGTTTTTGGTGCGGGAGATGGGACTTGAACCCACACGTCTATGGTTGGACACAGGCACCTCAAGCCTGCCTGTCTACCGATTCCAGCACTCCCGCATACGCATATGCACTTGTCAAACGCATGAGTTATTATAACAGATACGCGCGGAATGTCAACCACAAATTTTCGACTCAGGTCGATTTTTTCATTTTTCTCTCCGCAGCGGCGGTTTGGCGCGTCTCTCTCACCAGAACGACCGTCAGAATGACGAGCGCTGCGATGAGCGCGAGCGCACCGTCGGCCATCGGCAGCAGGTAGCGCATACGCAGGTAGGCATGGTAGCCGAGCAGGGAGGCAAACTCGCACAGCAGCGCCGGGAGCGCAAGCTGCGGCCATGCGGCGGCCAGCGCAAGCGTGAGCGCATCGGCGGCGAAGAAATAGCGGTCGTGCATGTGCGGCAGGAAAAACGGGATCGCAGCGGCGAGCACCGCCGCCGCCAGCAGCAGCGCACGGTCGGAGCAGTCGTCCCGATGCAGCCAGAACCAGACGGCGAGCGCCGCGATCACGAGCGCGGCCGCGCCGATGCCGAGCCTGCCGGCGGCGTCGGGGTTTGCCACGTCCCGAAAGAGCGCAAAGACGGATGGGGAATTGTAGTTGAGCCCCGTGCCGATGCTGCCCGTCTGCTGAAACGGGATCGTCAGTGCGTCCCACAGTCCGCGCCCTGCGATGACGGCCGGGAGCACCATGACCACGCACACGGCGGGGAAGGCGAGCGCGTGGCGGAGCTTGACGCGCCGCGTGAGCCAGAAGAGCAGAAAGACCGGCATGACGAACACCGCCTGCAGCTTGAAGGCGAACGACGCGCCGATGCTGACCACGCCGAGCAGCGGATGCCCGGACAGGACAAGATAGACACTCAGCACGGCGAGGGCTGCATACACGCTGTCGCACTGCCCCCAGAGCGCGCCGTTGAGTACGACGGTCGGCCAGAAGAGCACGAGGAAAAACGCCGCGAGCTTCCACACTGCGCTCCGGCGAAACAGCCCCACGAGCTGCATGACGGACCACGCGAGCACAACGTCAAACAGAATGCTGAAGAGCTTGATGAGGTGCAGATCCGGCAGGGAGCTGCCGCTGATGAGCGCCAGCACCGTCAGATACGGTACATTATAATTTCCGACCGGCTCGCGCAGCGCGGCGAGACCGCCGTGCGTGCGGAAGAAATCGACCCACGCGCTCAGAAAATTCCGGTAGTCGTCCGTGACGTAGTTCAGGCACGCGCCGCGCAGCGCAAATGCCGCCGCCAGCAGCAGCGCTGCGCACAGCACGTGCACCGGCTTCGGCAGTGCACCGGAGCGCCGCAGCAGCACCAGTGCCGCGCCGGCCTCGGCGGCGAGGAGCAGATAGATGCGGATATCCATGGCCATCCCTCCAAAAATATAAAAAAGCGGCAGGGCGATATGCTCCTGCCGGCGGAAAATTCACAAAATAACACTTGACAACCTACGCGTGAAAATGGTAAAATATCACGCTATGTGTCTCGAGGCGGGAGAAACTACTTCCGCAACTTACAAGATTATTTTAGCGGATTGACCGTAAAAATGCAACAGGTCAAAAAAGTATTTCACAACCCTACCGGGTGTTCACAATCTCAAAAGAAGGAGTGTTCGCCATGCCAAAGGCAGTCACCTACGGAAAAACCGAACGAATGAGCTTTGCCCGTCACGAGGAGATCCAGAGCATGCCGAATCTTCTGGAGATCCAGAAGAATTCGTACAAATGGTTCCTCGAAGAGGGTCTGCGTGATGTGTTCAAGGATGTGGACGTCATCACCGACTACTCCGGCAACCTCGAGCTGCGCTTCGTGGATTACGCCATGGACGAGAAGCCGAAGTACACCGAGGAGGAGTGCAAAGCCCGCGACGCCACGTATGCGGCCCCGCTGAAGGTCAGCGTCCGCCTGCGCAACAAGGAGACCGAGGAGATCAAGGAGCAGGAGATCTTCATGGGCGATTTCCCGATCATGACGCCCAGCGGCACCTTCGTCATCAACGGCGCGGAGCGTGTCATCGTCTCGCAGATCGTGCGTTCCCCCGGCGTGTACTATGACAAGAAGACCGACAAGGCCTACAACTCTACCTACGGCACGACCGTCATCCCGTACCACGGCGCATGGCTCGAGTACGAGACTGACCTCAACGACATCTTCAACTGCCGCATCGATAAAAACCGCAAGCTGCCGGTGACCTGGTTCATCAAGGCCATGGGCGCGTACAAAGCGGATAACCCGAACACCTGGCTGTCCTGCATCCCGGATATGACGACTGGCGTCGTCACCAACGAGCAGATCAAGGAAGTGTTCGATAACGACGCGCGCATCGTCGCCACCCTCGACAAGGACACCTGCAACTCCCGCGAGGAGGCGCTCGTCGAGATCTACCGCAAGCTCCGTCCGGGCGATCCCCCGACGGTGGAGAGCTCCGAGTCCCTGCTTGAGGGCCTGTTCTATGACCGCCGCCGCTACGATATTTCCAATGTCGGCCGCTATAAGTTCAATAAAAAGCTCGGCCTGCGCAGCCGCATCGCCGGCCATATGCTGGCCGCTCCGGTTGTCGACCCGATGACCGGCGAGATCATCGCCGAGGCGGGCGAGGTGCTCACGCGCGAGCGCGCCGAGGAGATCGCCGAGGCCGGCGTCAACGACGTCTATCTGGACGTCGACGGCAAGCCCGTGCGCGTGTTCGGCAACGGCATGGTCGACATGAAGCACTATGTTGATTTCGACCCCGCCGAGCTTGGCATCAAGGAGCTCGTGCGCGGCATCATCCTGCGCCAGCTCATGGAGCAGTACGAGGGCGACGCGCTCAAGGAGGCCATTGAGGAGAACATCGACCTGCTCATCCCGAAGCACATCATCGCCGACGATATGTTCGCGTCCGTCAACTATCTGTGCTGCCTGGCGCACGGCATCGGCGAGCCGGATGACATCGACCACCTCGGCAACCGCCGCGTGCGCAGCGTGGGCGAGCTGCTGCAGAACCAGTTCCGCATCGGCTTCAGCCGCATGGAGCGCGTGATCCGCGAGCGCATGACGCTGCAGGATCTCGACGTGGTCACCCCGCAGTCGCTCATCAACATCCGTCCCGTGACGGCCTCCATCAAGGAGTTCTTCGGCAGCAGCCCGCTGTCCCAGTTCATGGACCAGACCAACCCGCTGGCAGAGCTGACGCACAAGCGCCGCATCTCCGCGCTCGGTCCCGGCGGCCTGTCGCGTGAGCGCGCAAGCTTCGACGTGCGTGACGTGCACTACAGCCACTACGGCCGTATGTGCCCGATCGAGACGCCGGAAGGTCCGAACATCGGTCTGATCAGCTACCTCGCGTCCTACGCCCGCGTGAACGAGTACGGCTTCCTTGTGACGCCGTTCCGCCGCGTGGAAAAGGGCACCTGCCGCGTGACCGACGATGTCGAGTACATGACGGCGGACGTCGAGGACCGCTACATCGTCGCGCAGGCGAGCGAGCCTGTCGATGAAAACGGCTGCCTCATCAACGACCGTATCACCTGCCGCCACCGCGACGAGATCGTCGAGGTCGACCGCGACCGCGTCGACTACATCGACATCTCCCCGCGCATGATGGTCTCCATCGCGACGGCCATGATCCCGTTCCTGGAAAACGACGACGCGAACCGTGCCCTCATGGGCGCGAACATGCAGCGTCAGGCCGTGCCGCTGATGGTCACGCAGGCGCCGATCGTTGCCACCGGCATCGAGCACAAGCTGTGCGTGGACTCCGGCGTGGTCGTGCTCGCCGAGGGCGACGGCGTTGTGCTGTCCGTGTCGGCCGACAACGTCAAGGTGCGCTATGACAGCGGCGAGATCAAGGACTACAAGCTCATCAAGTTTGCCCGCTCCAACCAGGGCACGTGCATCAACCAGCGCCCGATCGTCGCCGTCGGCGACCGTCTGAGCGAGGGTGACGTCATTGCCGACGGTCCGGCCACCTCGCAGGGCGAGATCGCGCTCGGCAAGAACCTGCTGGTCGGCTTCATGACCTGGGAAGGCTACAACTACGAGGACGCCGTTCTCATCAACGAGCGTCTGGTCATGGAGGACGTCTACACCTCCATTCATATTGAAGAGTTCGAGTGCGATGCGCGCGACACGAAGCTCGGCCCCGAGGAGATCACCCGTGACATCCCCGGCGTCGGCGACGATGCGCTCAAGTATCTCGACGACCGCGGCATCATCTGCGTCGGCGCAGAGGTGCGCAGCGGTGATATTCTGGTCGGCAAGGTCACGCCGAAGGGCGAGACCGATCTGACCGCCGAGGAGCGCCTGCTGCGCGCCATCTTCGGCGAGAAGGCGAGAGAGGTCCGCGACACCTCGCTCAAGGTCCCGCACGGCGAGGCCGGCATCGTGGTCGACGTCAAGCGCTTCACCCGCGAAAACGGCGATGAGATGTCCCCCGGTGTCAACGAGGTCGTGCGCGTGTACATCGCGCAGAAGCGTAAGATCTCCGTCGGCGACAAGATGGCAGGCCGCCACGGCAACAAGGGCGTCGTGTCCCGCATCCTCCCGCGTGAGGATATGCCGTACCTGCCGGACGGCACGCCGCTCGACATCGTGCTTAACCCGCTGGGCGTGCCTTCCCGTATGAACATCGGTCAGATGCTCGAGGTGCACCTCGGCTACGCCGCACAGGCGCTCGGCTGGAAGGTCGCCACGCCGGTCTTTAACGGCGCGAACGAGGAAACAATCCGCGAGACGCTCGTCAAGGCCGGCCTGCGTGAGGATGGCAAGAGCGAGCTCTATGACGGCCGCACCGGTCAGAAATTCGATAACGACGTCACGGTCGGCTGGGTCTACTTCCTCAAGCTCCACCACCTCGTCGATGATAAGATCCACGCCCGCAGCACCGGCCCGTACAGCCTCGTCACGCAGCAGCCGCTCGGCGGCAAGGCGCAGTTCGGCGGCCAGCGCTTCGGCGAAATGGAAGTCTGGGCGCTCGAGGCCTACGGCGCGGCTTACACCCTGCAGGAGATCCTGACGGTGAAGTCCGACGACGTGACCGGCCGCGTGCGCACGTATGAAGCCATCGTCAAGGGCGAAAACATCCCGCAGCCGGGCGTGCCCGAGTCGTTCAAGGTGCTCATCAAGGAGCTGCAGTCCCTGTGCCTGGATGTGCGCATCCTCGACGAGAACGGCGACGAGATCGAGCTCAAGGACGATGAGGATGATTTCATCCCCGGTATGCGTGACGAGATGTCCTACAAGTCCGATGATGACGAGATCACCGGCAGCGGCTTCACGATCGAGGACGTGCCGGTCGATGAGGACGACCTCGGCGCATTTGCTGCCGATGACGGTGACGACTACACGGACGATGCTGATAAGGAGGAGGAATAAAACATGAGCTACACCCCGTTTGATGCAATTCAGATCGGCATTGCCTCCCCTGAGATGATCCTTTCCTGGTCCTCCGGCGAAGTGAAAAAGCCCGAGACCATCAACTACCGCACGCTCAAGCCCGAGCGTGACGGCCTGTTCTGCGAGCGCATTTTCGGACCCACGAAGGACTGGGAATGCCACTGCGGAAAGTATAAGAAGATCCGCTACAAGGGCAAGATCTGCGACCGCTGCGGCGTGGAAGTCACGCGCGCAAAAGTCCGCCGCGAGCGCATGGGCCACATCGAACTGGCCGCGCCCGTGAGCCACATCTGGTACTTCAAGGGCATTCCGTCGCGCATGGGTCTGATCCTCGATCTGACCCCGCGCATTCTGGAGAAGGTGCTGTACTTCGGTGCGTACATCGTCACCGACCCCGGCATGACGCCGCTGCAGCGCTGCCAGATCCTGTCCGAAAAAGAGTACCGCGATATGCGCGAGAAGTATGAGGACGATTTTGAGGCCGGCATGGGTGCCGAGGCCATCAAGAAGCTCCTGCAGCAGATCGACTGCGCCAAGCTCTCCGAGCAGCTGCGCGCCGAGCTTGAGGAGGCCAGCGGCCAGAAGAAGGCCAAGATCGTCAAGCGTCTGGAAGTCGTCGAGGCCTTCCACCGCAGCGGCAACCGCCCTGAGTGGATGATCATCGACGTGCTGCCGGTCATCCCGCCTGAGATCCGCCCCATGGTGCAGCTCGACGGCGGCCGCTTTGCCACGTCCGACCTCAACGACCTGTACCGCCGCGTCATCAACCGCAACAACCGTCTCAAGCGCCTCATGCAGCTCAACGCGCCGGACATCATCGTCCGCAACGAGAAGCGTATGCTGCAGGAAGCCGTGGACGCCCTGATCGACAACGGCCGCCGCGGCCGCGCCGTCACCGGTGCCAACTCCCGCGCGCTCAAGTCCCTGTCCGATATGCTCAAGGGCAAGCAGGGCCGCTTCCGTCAGAACCTGCTCGGCAAGCGTGTCGACTACTCCGGCCGAAGCGTTATCGTCGTCGGCCCGGATCTGAAGCTCTATCAGTGCGGCGTGCCGAAGGAAATGGCCATCGAGCTCTTCCGCCCGTTCGTCATGAAAAAGCTCGTCGAGGACGGCGTTGCCAACAACATCAAGTCCGCCAAGAAGATGGTCGACAAGCAGCGTACCGAGGTCTGGGACGCGCTTGAGGTCGTCATCAAGGATCACCCGGTCATGCTCAACCGCGCGCCGACGCTCCACCGTCTGGGCATCCAGGCGTTCGAGCCGGTGCTCGTCGAGGGTCGTGCGCTCAAGCTGCACCCCCTGTGCTGCACCGCGTTCAACGCCGACTTTGACGGCGACCAGATGGCGATCCACGTCCCGCTGTCTGCGGAGGCGCAGGCTGAGGCGCGCATCCTCATGCTCTCGGCCAACAACCTCCTCCGCCCGCAGGACGGTCACCCCGTCACTGTGCCGACGCAGGATATGATCCTCGGCGCGTACTACCTGACCTACGTCCGCCTCGGCAAGGCCGAGAAGGGCGCGGAGCAGGTGTTCGTGACCGATGCCGGCGACACCGATCTGCCGGTGAACGAGATCGTGGATGCCGACGACTTTGTCGCCGCGCGCAAGCAGGCTGAGGCCGACGGCAAGACGCCGCCGAGCTACAAGCCGCTCAAGGTGTACCGCGATCCGAATGAGGCCATCATGGCCTATAACTACGGCGATGTCGGCCTGCACGCGCCGATCCTCGTGCGCGTTGCGCGCGAGGTCGACGGCGAGCTGCTGCACCGCACGATCGAGACGACCGTCGGCCGCATCATCTACAACGAGCCCATCCCGCAGGATCTCGGCTACGTTGACCGCACCGATCCCGAGCACATGTTCGATCTTGAGGTCAGCTTCAAGGTCGGCAAGAAGCAGCTCGGCAAGATCATTGACCGCTGCATCGAGAAGCACGGCTTCACCGTTGCGACCGAGGTGCTCGATAACGTCAAGGCGCTCGGCTACAAGTACTCCACCATTGGCGCCATCACGATCTCCATCGCGGACATGACCGTCCCGGACGAGAAGAAGACCCTCATCGCCGCCACGGAGAAGAAAGTCATCAGCATTGAAAAGCAGTATAAGCGCGGCTTCATTACGGAAGACGAGCGCTACCGTCTGGCCGTGTCCGAGTGGGAAAAGACCACCAAGGACGTCACCACGGCGCTGCAGGACTGCCTCGATGAGTTCAACCCCATCTATATGATGGCCGACTCCGGCGCCCGTGGCTCCATGGCTCAGATCCGTCAGCTTGCCGGTATGCGCGGCCTGATCGCGAACACCGCCGGTAAGACCATCGAGATCCCGATCAAGGCCAACTACCGCGAAGGCCTGTCCGTCCTCGAGTACTTCATCTCGTCCCGTGGCGCACGTAAGGGCCTGGCCGATACCGCTCTGCGTACTGCCGACTCCGGTTACCTGACGCGCCGTCTGGTCGACGTTTCGCAGGATGTCATCATCCGCGAGCCCGACTGCGGCACGACCGACGGCATCATGGCGCGCGCCGTGTTCGATAAGGGACAGGAGGTCCAGAGCCTCGGCGAGAGCATCCACGGCCGTTACCCGGCCGAGCCCGTCGTGTCGCCCAAGACCGGCGAGGTGCTCTTTGATACCGATCATATGCTCATGCCTGACGATGCCAAGCTGCTCGCCGAGCACGGCATTGAGGAAGTCAAGATCCGCAGCGTTATGACCTGTGAGGCGCGCAGCGGCGTCTGCGCCAAGTGCTACGGCATCAACCTGGCTATCGGCCAGCCGGTCAACGCCGGTGAGGCGGTCGGCGTCATCGCCGCCCAGTCCATCGGCGAGCCGGGCACGCAGCTGACCATGCGTACGTTCCACACGGGCGGCGTCGCCGGCGACGATATCACGCAGGGTCTTCCCCGTGTTGAGGAGCTGTTCGAGGCGCGCAAGCCGAAGAAGATGGCCACCCTCGCCGAGATCCCCGGCATCGTCAGCGTCGAGGAGACGAAGAAGACCTCCATCTACGCCGTCACGATCACCAACCCGGTCGATGGTGAGACCGTCACCTACAACCTGCCGTACTCTGCCGGCATCCTGGTTGCCAACGGCGACACGGTCACGAAGGGCCAGCCGCTCTCGAGCGGCGCGTACAGCCCGCATGACGTGCTGCGTATCTGCGGCGTGGACGCCTGCCAGCAGTATATCATTCAGGAGGTCCAGAAGGTCTACCGTCAGCAGGGCGTTGACATCAACGACAAGCACATCGAGATTATCGTCCGTCAGATGATGCGTAAGGTCCGCGTCGAGGATTCCGGCAGCACCAACCTGCTGTCCGGTGCGATCGTGGATCTGCACGAGTTCCGCGCGGCCAACCGCGCCATCGCCGAGCGTGTTGCGGCGGGGGAGACCGACCTTGTCCCCGCAACAGCCGAGCACGTGCTCATGGGCATCACCAAGGCCTCGCTTGCAACCGAGAGCTTCCTGTCGGCGGCCTCCTTCCAGGAGACGACGAAGGTGCTCACCGATGCCGCCATCAAGGGCAAGATCGACCATCTGGTCGGCCTGAAGGAGAACGTCATCATCGGCAAGCTCATCCCTGCCGGCAGCGGCCTTGCCTGCTACCGCAACTTTGAGACGAACGAGGAGCCGGTCGCTCCCGCCGAGCCCGAGGACGACGGTGTGGATCTGTCCGATCTCGCCAACATCTCCAACGCGCTCTGATCGCCCAATACCAACCGTTTCACCGGGATATGCAAGCATATCCCGGTGAAATTTTTGCTCTCGACTTGAATAAAAATGCTTGACGAATCTTGTGCAATATGCTAAAATCCTATTTTGCGTGGGCGTGCGCCTATCGGTTCGCCGCGCCTGTATAAAAAGCACAAAAAAGCCCGGAGTTTCCTGAAAAAATTCCGGCAGAATCACGGTTTATCCGGTGCTGATTTTTGGCATCGTATAAATAAATCATTTTTCGAGGAAAGGAGGAAAACCATGCCTACTTTTAACCAGTTGGTGAGAAAGGGCAGAGAGAAGGTCACCTACAAGTCCGCGTCTCCCGCCATGCAGAAGGGCCTCAACACCCTGAAGAACCGCGAGACCGATCTGAGCGCTCCTCAGAAGAGAGGTGTCTGCACTGCCGTGCGTACCTCTACCCCCAAGAAGCCGAACTCCGCGCTTCGTAAGATCGCCCGTGTGCGTCTGACCAACGGCTACGAGGTAACCGCCTACATCCCGGGCATCGGTCACAACCTGCAGGAGCATAGCGTCGTTATGATCCGCGGCGGCCGTGTCAAGGACCTTCCTGGCGTTCGTTACCACATCATCCGCGGCACCCTCGATACGCAGGGCGTTTCCGGACGTATGCAGGCCCGTTCCAAGTACGGTGCCAAGCGGCCGAAGGCAGGAAAGAAGTAAGTTCCAACAGCATTTTTTGCCCTGTTGTTAACTGATATATATTATCGTTGACCTCGGGGCGCAGACGGAGATGCGCTGCATCTTCGAGTACCTGTGAAGTCATTTTTTAATGAAGGAGGGAAGTATAGTGCCCAGAAGAGGTAACGTTCCCAAAAGAGAAGTTTTGCCGGATCCGATGTACAACAGCGTTCTGGTGACGAAGCTCGTCAACAGCGTGATGCTCGACGGCAAAAAGGGTGTTGCTCAGAAGGTCGTGTACGATGCTTTTGACATCATCAAGGAAAAGACCGGCAAGGAACCGCTTGACGCGTTTACCGAAGCCCTGAACAACATCATGCCGAGCCTCGAAGTCAAGGCTCGCCGCGTCGGCGGCGCAACCTACCAGGTTCCTATGGAAGTGCGTCCTGAGAGACGCCAGACGCTCGGCCTGCGCTGGCTGACGGGCTATGCCCGCAAGCGCAGTGAAAAGACCATGAAGGAGCGCCTCGCAGGCGAGATCATGGATGCCTGCAACAACACCGGCGCTGCTGTGAAGAAGCGCGAAGACACGCACAAGATGGCCGAGTCCAACAAGGCGTTTGCACACTTCCGCTGGTAATCTTCCGACTAGGAGCTATCAATTATGCCCAGACAATATTCCCTTGAAAACACAAGAAACATTGGCATCATGGCGCACATCGACGCCGGTAAGACGACCACGACGGAACGCATTCTGTTCTACACGGGCGTCAACCATAAGCTCGGTGAGACCCATGAAGGCACCGCCACCATGGACTGGATGGCGCAGGAGCAGGAGCGCGGCATCACGATCACGAGCGCTGCGACCACTTGCTTCTGGAAGGGCAACCGCATCAACATCATCGACACTCCGGGCCACGTCGACTTCACCGTTGAGGTCGAGCGCAGCCTGCGCGTGCTCGATGGCTGCGTGACGGTCCTCTGTGCCAAGGGCGGCGTTGAGCCGCAGTCCGAGACGGTCTGGAGACAGGCTGACCATTACAATGTTCCCCGCATGATCTACATCAACAAGATGGACATCATGGGCGCGAACTTCTACAACGTTGTGGACATGGTGCATGAGCGCCTGCGCTGCAATGCTGTTCCGATCCAGCTGCCGATCGGCGCTGAGGCAGATTTCCGCGGCATCATCGACCTGATCGATATGAAGGCGGACGTCTACTACGACGATCTCGGCAAGGATATGCGCGTCGAGGAGATCCCCGAGGATATGCGCGACGAGGCTGAAGAGTACCGCACGCAGCTGATTGAGGCGGTCGCCGATTTCGACGACGAGATCATGGAGCTGTATCTGGAAGGTGAGCAGGTGCCCACCGAAAAGATCAAAGCGGCCATTCGCAAGGCAACGACGCAGGTCAAGTTCGTCCCGATCGTGTGCGGCACGTCCTATAAGAATAAGGGTGTGCAGAAGCTGCTGGACGCCATCGTCGATTATATGCCGTCCCCGCTGGACATCCCGCCGATCACCGGCACCGTGCCCAAGACGGACGAGGTCGAGCACCGCGCCGCGGACGATTCCGCGCCGTTCTCCGCTCTGGCCTTCAAGATCATGACCGACCCCTACGTCGGCCGTCTGGCGTTCTTCCGTGTCTATTCCGGCACGATCGAAGCCGGCAAATCCGTCCTGAACTCCACGAAGGGCCAGCGTGAGCGTCTGGGCCGCATCCTTTTGATGCACGCCAACCACCGCGAGGATATCACGCAGGTCTATTCCGGTGACATTGCGGCGGCGGTCGGCCTGAAGAACACCACGACCGGCGACACGCTCTGCGACGAGAAGAACCCGATCGTTCTCGAGTCGATGGAGTTCCCGGAGCCGGTTATCCGCGTAGCTATCGAGCCCAAGACCAAGGCCGGACAGGAGAAGATGGACATCGCTCTGGCGAAGCTCGCCGAGGAGGATCCCACCTTCAAAGCCTACACGGACGAGGAGACGGGCCAGACCATTATCGCCGGCATGGGCGAGCTCCATCTGGAGATCATCGTCGATCGCCTTCTGCGCGAGTTCCGCGTCGAGGCAAATGTCGGCAGACCTCAGGTTTCCTATAAGGAGACCATCACCAAGGCCGCTACGGTGGACACGCGCTACGCGCGCCAGACCGGCGGCAAAGGCCAGTTTGCACACGTCAAGCTCACGATCGAGCCCAACGAGCCCGGCAAGGGTTACGAGTTCGTCAACGCGATCACCGGCGGTGCAATCCCGAAAGAGTTTATCCCCTGTGTGGATCAGGGCATCCAGGGCGCGATGCAGGCCGGCGTGCTTGCGGGCTATGAGGTCGTGGACGTGAAGGTCACGCTCATCGACGGCTCGTATCACGAGGTCGACTCGTCCGAGATGGCGTTTAAGATCTGCGGCAGCATGGCATTCAAGGAAGCCTGCCAGAAGGCGGGCCCCACGCTCCTCGAGCCCATCATGAAGGTCGTCGTTACGGCGCCGGAAAGCTACATGGGCGACGTCATGGGCGATATCAATGCCCGCCGCGGACAGATCGCCGGCACGGACATCCGCAACGGTGCGACGATCGTCACTGCAAACGTGCCGCTGGCATCCATGTTCGGCTACGCGACCGACCTGCGCAGCAAGACGCAGGGCCGTGCAACCTACAGCATGGAGCCCAGTCATTTCGTAGAGCTGCCGAAGTCTCTTCAGGAGAAGATCATCCACGGCGGCAACTGACCTGCGCAACCGGCACAATGTGCCTTATAAGAAGTAAGTCACAACATTATTTTAGAATTAGGAGGATATTCTAATGGCAAAGCAGATGTTCAATAGAAGCAAGCCCCATGTCAATATCGGCACCATCGGCCATATCGACCACGGCAAGACCACCCTGACCGCTGCGATCACGAAGGTTCTGTCCCTGTCCGACCCGAACAGCGCCGAGTTCGCCGCCTACGACCAGATCGATAAGGCTCCGGAGGAGAAGGCTCGTGGTATCACGATCAACACCGCTCACGTTGAGTACCAGACCGACGACCGCATCGGCGCCGACGGCACCGAGATCAAGGGCCGCCACTATGCGCACGTTGACTGCCCGGGCCACGCCGACTATATCAAGAACATGATCACCGGCGCTGCTCAGATGGACGGCGCGATCCTCGTCATTGCCGCTTCCGACGGCCCGATGGCTCAGACCCGTGAGCACCTGCTGCTCGCCCGTCAGGTCAACGTTCCGTACGTGCTCGTCTTCCTGAACAAGGTCGACCAGGTCGACGATCCCGAGCTGCTCGAGCTCGTCGAGATGGAAGTCCGTGAGCTGCTCGACAAGTACGATTTCCCGGGCGACGACACCCCGATCATCAAGGGTTCCGCTCTGAACGCCCTGATCTCCGAGTCCACCGATCCGAAGGCCCCCGAGTATGCCTGCATCTGGGAGCTCATGGACGCTGTTGACACCTGGATCAAGACCCCGGAGCGTGCCGCTGACAAGCCGTTCCTGATGCCCATCGAGGACGTGTTCACCATCTCCGGCCGTGGCACCGTCGTTACCGGTCGTGTCGAGCGTGGCGTTGTCAAGGTTGGCGATAAGGTTGAGATCGTCGGCATCAAGGACACTCAGGAGACCACCGTCACCGGCACCGAGATGTTCCACAAGACCCTCGAGTTCGCCGAGGCTGGCGACAACGTCGGCTGCCTGCTCCGCGGCATCGACAAGAAGGGCGTTGAGCGTGGCCAGGTTCTCGCTGCTCCGAAGTCCATCCACCCGCACACCAAGTTCAAGGGCCAGGTTTACGTCCTGTCCAAGGAAGAGGGCGGCCGTCACACCCCGTTCTTCAACAACTACCGTCCGCAGTTCTACTTCCGTACCACCGACGTGACCGGCGTCATCAGCCTCCCCGAGGGTGTTGAGATGTGCATGCCCGGCGACAACGTCGACATGGACGTCGAGCTGATCACCCCGATCGCCATCGAGCCCGGCCTGCGTTTCGCTATCCGTGAAGGCGGCCGTACCGTTGGTTCCGGTGTTGTCATCGCCATCAACGAGTAATTCATCGCTTTGAAATTCTCCTCCGGCTTTGCCGGGGGAGAATTTTTTTAGATGCCTCGATGAGACAAAGCGGCGGGCTGCCCATCTCGGACAGCCCGCCGTTTGTTATTCGCTTTCAGTTAGCTGCGCTTTGCGTTGTCTGCGCGCAGCCGCGCATATGCGATCGCGGCGACGATGCAGTACCCGGCAAGTGAGATCACAGACGCCTCAATGCCAAATTGCCCGCCCGTGACGGCGAAGCTGTCTGACTCGAGCACATAGCTCACAACGGCGTGCGCATCTGCTGCCTCGCCGATCGAGAGCCCGCCGCCGATGATCACGATGTTCCAGACGGCGTGCACGATCCCGCTGTTCCAGACAGAGCCGCTTTGCAGCGCAATGAGCGAAAACATCACGCCGACCATCGTTCCGGCGAGGATGACGAGCAGACAGCTTCCGAACGTAAACTCCGCGCCCAGAATGTGCACAATGCCAAACAGGAGCGACGGCACAATGACGGCGACGACCTTGTTCCAACGCTGCGCAAAGAGGTTCAGGATCACGCCGCGAAAGACCATTTCCTCCACGAAACCGGCGGCGATGCCGGTGAACGCGATCCCGGCGCTGAGGGTGCTGAACACCTCACCGCCGCGTATATCCGCGCGCACAAATGTGCCGCGAAAGAGCAGCAGATAGCAGCCGGTTACAGCCAGCGGCAGGAGCACCGCCGTGATTGCCCAGCGGGGCTGAATGTGCAGCTTCGGCATCCCGAGTGCGGCCGTATGCTCGTGCAGCACCTTTTCGCTCAGCAGCCGCAGCGCAGCGTAGGCGAGACCTGCATACAGGATACCGGCAACGATGTTGCAGACGCCGGCCGGGAGCTTGATCATGGCGAGCAGACCGGCTGCGCCTTGCGCGATCAGCTGCGTCAGGATGAGCAATAGAATGGCAGCGAGCGTGCCGCCAAGTGTTTTGCGTGTGCGCATAGTTATCCTCCGAGATGAAAAATAGAGATATTGAGATATTTGATCTCGCTCTTTCTAAATTTTATTTTACCATGATCGATCTGCATTGTACAGAGAAAATGATTGCGTTTCGGCGTTTTGCTTGTTCCGCTTCGTATAAACTCCACAATTTTCAGGCGACGCGCTCACAAATCTGCGTGTGCGCCACCGATTGGAAAGACTGAGCAGACGAAAAACGCGTTGATTTGCGCTGCAAAATGTGGTACGCTGTCTGCGCGAAAGAGTCCGGACTCAGCCGGGAAATTGACGCGAATGGAAAGACGACTATGGATTATTATCTTTTGGCAGATATGACGGTGCAGATCGGCTATGAGCTTGCGATCGCCGGCGCGGAGACCTACCGCGTCGAAGAGACGATGCGCCGCGTGATCGCGGCGTATGGCACGGAGGGGCAGGCGTTCGCCATCCCGAACTGTGTCGCCGTGAGTTTCGTGGCGCAAAACACAAAGCCGCTGACGATTATGAAGCGCGTCGGCTACCATGGCAACGACCTTGAGCGCATCGAAAAGCTCAATGCGCTCAGCCGGCGCATCTGCGCCGAGGTGCCGGAACTGTCCGAGGCGCAGCGCTGGCTCAAGGAGACAGTGGCGGGCGTGCGCAGCTACGCCACGGGTGTCTACTATCTCGGCAACTTCATTGCCGCAGCGGGCTTTTGCTGCGTCTTTGGCGGCACGGTGCGCGACTGGCTTTGGGCGGGGCTGAGCGGTCTGATCATCGGCTTTGTCACGCGCTGGCTCGACCGGCTCGAGGTCAACCCGTTTTTCAGCACCATTGCGGCGTCATTTCTCATGGCGCTGCCGGCATATATCGCGGCCGGGTTGGGCTGGCTCGACTGCGTGGCCGTGGTCATCATCGGCGCGCTGATGCTGCTTGTGCCGGGGCTTTTGATCACAAACTCCATGCGCGACATCATCTACGGCGACACGAGCTCCGGCGTCAGCCGCATCGTGCAGGTGCTGCTCTCGGCGTTTGCCATTGCGCTCGGTACGGCGGCCGCATGGCACGTCACTGCGCCGCTCTATGGTCATGCGGAGACGGCAGCGGCGCTGACCTATCCGCTCTGGGTGCAGGCGCTCGCGACGTTCGCCGCCTGCTTCGGCTTCGTGATCCTGTTTAATGTCCACGACTGGGGGCGTGTTTTGTGTGCGCTCGGCAGCGCACTGACGTGGATCGTGTATCTCCTGTGCATTCGTGCGGGGCACACGGTCTACAGCGCCAACTTCTTTTCCGAGGTCGTGGCTGCGTTTTATTCCGAGGTCATGGGACGCTGGCGTAAGTGCCCGGTCACGTCCTACCTCGTCATTTCAAGCATTCCGCTGCTGCCCGGCGCGGGCATTTATTATACGATGAGCATCGGGCTTTCGGGCGCGGTGCAGGAGGCGCTGCAAAAGGGACTGGAGACGGCCGGCATCGCCGGCAGCCTTGCAGTCGGCATTCTGCTGGTGTCGACGGTGTTTCGCGTTGTGAACGCGCGCAAGCGCCGCCGGATCTCCGGCCGATGAATCGGGAGGAAGCTGTCATGGACGCATACCGCGTGCTTTTGTTCGATATCGACAACACACTGCTGGACTTTACTGCCGGGGCAATGCAGTCCATGGAGGCCATTTTTCTCGAGGCCGGTCTTGCGTATACACCGGAGATGTTCGGCGTGTTCCAGACGGAAAACGACAAGCTCTGGGCGCGCATTGAGCGCGGGGAGCTGACGATCGCGGGGCTGCGTGATGTGCGCTGGCAGACGATCCTTGCCTGCCTCGGTCTTGAGGCGGACGGCGCTGCGATGGAGGACGCGTTTCGCATCCGGCTGCACGAGAGCGCCGTGCCGGTCGCGGGCGCGCGGGAGGTGCTGGAGCATCTGCACGGAACATATCGCCTGTGCGCTGCGAGCAACGGCCCCTATGCGCAGCAGGTGAACCGACTGCGCCGCGCGGGGATGTACGATTTCTTTGAGACGCTCTTCATTTCCGGGCAGATCGGCGCGGAAAAGCCGAGCGCGGTGTTTTTTGACCGCTGCATGGAACACCTGCCCGGGGTGCGGCCGGAGCAGTGCCTGATGATCGGCGACTCGCTCACGGCGGATATTGCGGGCGGCAGAGCAGCGGGGATGCACACCTGCTGGTTCGACCCCGATGACCGTGGCAGCGCCATGCCGCCGCAGGCGGATCTGCGCATCACGCGGCTGGAACAGCTGACGGATATTCTGTTATGACGGCTATTTTATAAAGACGCAAAGGAGCGCCCGCCAAGATGTGCGAGCGCTCCTTTGCATATGTGCGCATAAAAACGCGGGTGCAGCCACTCTGCATCCGCGTCAGCCTGTCAAAGAACCTCGTAGAGTTTCGCCGCCGGAGCGGCGAAAAAAAGTCAAACCCTTCTGTCAAAAAAGGAAACTTTTTTGACAGCAACAAACGCGGGTGCAGAATGTTCTGCACCCGCGCGGGTTATGCGGTTTTGGCGTCAGCCGAAGATCAGATCTTCATGCAGACGTCCCATGCACGCCAGATGACAGTGCGCAGGTTGCCGATGGCAACGCAGTCACCGACGCGGTGCACGTGACGACCCTTTTCGCCAACCGGAGCCGGCACGAAGCCGATGCCGTTGACGACGTTGTCGCACTCGACCTCGAAGGTCTTGCCGTCCGGACCCTTGACGGTCACGCTGCCGTCGCGGATGGCGGTGATGGTGGAGTGCAGGTAGGTCGGGACCTTGTGGTACTCCATCGCGTCACGCAGGAAGGAGGTGTTGGCAAGGCAGGTGGCCTGAGCCGCGACCAGGTCGCCGGCGTACTCGACGATGATGGGGTGTTTGCCCTGAAGGATCAGGTCGTAAGCCGCCTCGCAGGAGGACTGGCCGCCGCCGAAGAACAGGACCTTGTCGCCGACTTCTTTCTTCTCCTTGAGCAGCTCGGTGAAGCTCATGGTCTTCTCGAAGCCCGGGATCATGGGCATGGTTCTCGGCACGGAGCCGGTAGCCACGATGATCTCGTCAAAGCCGCGCATGGTGCCAAGGTCGGTGACCTCGGTGTTGAAGCGGATGTCGATGCCCTGCTTCTCGACTTCTCTCTTGTACCACTCAATGAGTTCCTTATCGTTCTCCTTGAAGCTCATCGCGGAAGCGGTGAGGAACAGGCCGCCGAGCTCATTGGTCTTTTCGAAGATGACCGGCTTGTGGCCGCGCTGCTTGAGCACGAGCGCGCACTCCATGCCGCCGATACCGGCGCCGATGATGGCGACCTTCTTCGGGCTCTTGGTCGGAACGATCTTATACTTGGTGTGCTGCATGGTGGTCGGGTTCAGCGCGCAGCGGCCCAGATGCAGGGAGTCCTGCGTGCTCTGGATGTTCGCGGTGCCCTTGAACTTCGCAAAGTTGAAGCAGCCGTTGTGGCAGCGGATGCAGGGCTTGATCTCGTCCTGACGGCCCTGGCGGATCTTGGTGACCCAGTCGGGATCGACGAGGTTCTGACGCGCGATGGCAACTGCGTCAAGACGGCCGGCAGCGATCTCTTCCGCGGCCTTGACCGGATCCATACGGCCGGCGCAGGCGACGGGCTTGTCGGTGAAGTTCTTGATGTGCTCGACGTACTCGAGGTTGCAGTTGTCGGGCATATACTGAGGCGGATGTGCCCAGTACCATGCGTCGTAAGTACCGTTGTCGCAGTTGAACATGTCGTATCCGGCGTCGCCCAGGTACTTGATGGCCTTCTCGGACTCGGCCATGTCGCGGCCGAACTCTTCGAAGTCGGTCTCGTACGGCATCGCGCCCTTGCCCCAGGCCTTGGTCTTGGAGACGACGGAGTAACGCAGGGACACCGGGAAGTCGGCGCCGGCCTGACGCTTGATGGACTGCACGACCTCGACCGGGAAACGGAAACGGTTCTCGAACGAGCCGCCGTACTCGTCGGTACGATGGTTCCAGTTGGCGATGGTGAACTGGTCAAGCAGATAGCCCTCGTGGACAGCGTGGATCTCAACGCCGTCGACGCCGGCTTCACGCAGCAGCTTCGCGGTCTTGCCGAACGCATCGACCATCTCATGGATCTCTTCCACGGTCATCGGACGGGAGAGCATATCCTCCTGCCAACGGTTCGGGGTGGCGGAAGCGGACGCGCAGCAGTAGCTGACGTCGATCACGGGTCTGGCGAGCGCGCCGAGGACCTTATTGTTGTTCAGGGTGACCATCCAGGGGGCAACGGCCATGGAACGGCCGAAGCCGGCGGCGAGCTGAATGAACAGCTTGGAGCCGGTCTTATGGTACTCGACCATGTACTCGGCGAGCTCCTTGAACATCTTCTTGTTCTGATAGAGCCATCTGCGGCCCATGGTGTCGCGGACACACTGCATGCCCGGGAGCACGAGACCGACGCCGTCCTTGGCGCGGGTCAGCAGGAAGTTCGCAGCTTCCTTATCGAAGTGGCACGGCTCCAGCCAGCCAAACAGAGAGGTGCCGCCCATGGAGCACTGGACAATGCGGTTCGGGATCTCGACATTGCCAATTTTCCACGGAGTAAACAGCGCGCTATACTTTTCGTCCATGAAATACATCCTTCCTTTTTCTTTGATTACGAAGATAATCTGCCGTTGCTCCCGACAGGTCATCGGACGCTTCTGTAAGCACACATCACACGGGATGCATACATACTGTGCATATCATAGCATACATTTTGACAAAAAGCAATGGAATTCAATCGACTGCCTCGTCTATTTTGCTCACAAAAAGCGCAAAAGCGTGACAAATGCGGCAAAAATCGGCCGAAAATTTTGCACCGGAAACCTGCGGTGCGCGTTGTGTTTGCGCAAGAAAATGACGAGGATTCCTGAAATTTTTGCTTGATATCTGTCTGCGTGTGTGCTATCTTAATACCATTCTTTCTTACACCTACAAAAACGATATGCATTAAGGAGGCTTTCACGATGAGCGAACAGCTGGATCGCGCACAGGCTTGGGCGCTGCTGACGGAATTCAATCACGACCCGTTTCATCTGCATCATGCCAGAACGGTCGAGGGCGTCATGCGCTATTTCGCGCAGGAGCTCGGCTATGGCGACGAGGTGGACTTTTGGGGCATTGTCGGTCTGCTGCATGATCTGGACTTTGAGCAATACCCCGATCAGCACTGCATCCGCTCGCAGGAGATCATGCGCGAGCGCGGTCTGGATGAGCGCCTCATCCATGCCACGGCGAGCCACGGCTACGGCATCACGGTCGACATCGTGCCGGAGCACGAGATGGAAAAGGTGCTCTTTGCGACCGATGAGCTGACCGGTCTGATCGGCGCGGCGGCGCTGATGCGTCCGTCCAAGAGCGTGCAAGACATGGAGCTCAAGTCCCTCAAGAAGAAGTATAAGAGCAGCGGCTTTGCCGCCGGCTGCTCGCGCGAGGTCATTCAGCGCGGCGCAGACCTGCTCGGCTGGAGTCTGGACGAGTTGCTGACGCGCACGCTCGACGCCATGCGTGCTGTCGAGCCGGTCGTGGCGGCGCAGGAGGCCTGAACGCATCAGACGCCGGAGAGCGTAGCTCCGGCGTTTTGCGCAAGCCGGAAAGAACCGGCTTGAATTCCTTGCGATTTGATAGTATATTATGTATAACACCTGTATGCAAGGAGGCAACAGACCATGGTGATCTCAACGAAGGGACGCTACGCGCTGCGCCTGATGACCGACCTGGCGCAGCACTGCGATGAGGGCTTCATCTCGCTCAAGACCGTGGCACAGCGGCAAAACGTGTCCCTGAAATATATGGAGGCGATCGCGGCGGCGCTCAACCGCGCGGGTCTTGTCCTCAGCCAGCGCGGCAAGGAGGGCGGCTATTGCCTGAGCCGACCGGCGTGCGACATCACGGTCGCGCAGGTGCTGCACAGCACCGAGGGCAGTATGGCTGCCGTGGCGTGCCTCGAATCCGGGGAGAGCTGCTGCGAGCGTGCGGAGCAGTGCCTGACGCTGCCGATGTGGAAAAAGCTCGATGCCGTCATGGATAACTACCTGTCCGGCGTTTCCGTGCAGGATCTGCTCGACGGCAAGGTGTGACCGATCCGGTCGGGGAAGGAGAGACGCATTCTCTTTCCCCGATTTTTCTTTTTTGCAAATTCCTATTGACAAGATGGGGAATGCGTGGTACTATTTACCCACAAAGCAAATAGGAATTAAAAATTTACTTGCAAGGAGGACAGGCTCATGCGTGTTTATGCAGACAATGCGGCGACCACGAAGCTTTCTGCCGCCGCCAAGGAAGCCATGCTTCCGTACTTTGATGAGATATACGGCAACCCCAGCACGCTCTACACCCTCGGTCAAGAGGCGGCGGAGCATCTGCTGGCCTGCCGCACCGAGATCGCGCGGCTGATCGGCGCGGCGGACCCGCGGGAGATCGTGTTCACCTCCGGCGGCAGCGAGGCCGACAATCAGGCCATCATCTCCGCCGCCATGAACGGTGCGCGCAAGGGAAAAAAGCACCTCATCTCCACAAAATTTGAGCACCATGCGGTGCTGCACACGCTCGATAAGCTGCGCCGGCAGGGCTTTGAGGTGACGCTGCTGGACGTGCACGAAAACGGCGTTGTCCGCGTCGAGGACGTGGCGGCGGCCATTCGGGATGACACGGCGCTCGTGTCGGTCATGTTCGCCAACAACGAGATCGGCACACTCCAGCCCATTCAGGCCATCGGCGCGCTCTGCCGCGAGCGGGGCATCCCGTTTCACACGGACGCGGTGCAGGCGCTCGGCCATGTACCCGTGAACGTGCAGGAGATGAACATCGATATGCTCTCATGCTCGGCGCACAAATTCCACGGACCACGCGGCGTCGGCTTTCTGTACGCCAAGCGCGGCATCCCGCTCACGAGTATCATCGAGGGCGGCGCGCAGGAGCGCGGCAAGCGCGGCGGCACGGAAAACACGCCGGGCATCGCCGGCATGACGGTGGCGCTGCGCGAGGCGGTCGAGCATATGGATGAGAATATGCGCAAGGTCACGCGCCTGCGCGAGACGCTCATCACAGGGCTCTCGTCCATCCCGCACGCGCGGCTCAACGGCGACCGCACACAGCGCGTGCCCGGCACGGTGAACTTCTGCTTCGAGGGCATCGAGGGCGAGTCGCTGCTGCTCCTGCTCGACCGCAAGGGCATCGCCGCCTCCTCCGGCAGCGCCTGCACCTCCGGCTCGCTCGATCCCAGCCATGTGCTGCTGGCGCTCGGGCTGCCGCACGAGGTCGCGCATGGCTCGCTGCGCCTGTCCGTGGGCGAATACAACACGGATGCAGAGATGGCGTACATCGTCGAAAACGTCCGTCAGGTGGTCGACTACCTGCGCGGCATCTCCCCGGTGTGGGACGAGCTGGAGACCGGCGTGCGCCAGCACCAGATCTGACAGACAGACTGCGAATTTGCATAAAGGAGGCATTCTTATGGCATTGTACAGTGAAAAGGTCATGGACCATTTTGAGCATCCGCGCAACGTCGGCAAAATGCCAGACGCCGACGGTGTCGGCGAGGTCGGCAACGCCAAGTGCGGCGACATCATGCGTATGTATATCAAGGTCAGAGACGGCATCATCACGGACGTGAAGTTCAACACCTTCGGCTGCGGCAGCGCGATCGCGTCCTCGTCGATGGCGACCGAGATGATCAAGGGCAAGCCGGTCTCTGAGGCGCTGGAGCTGTCCAACAAGGCGGTCATTGAAGCGCTCGACGGACTGCCGGCGCAGAAGATCCACTGCTCCGTGCTCGCCGAGGAGGCGGTCAAAGCGGCTGTGAAGGATTACTATGATAAACACGGCATCGCCTACGACGCGGATCTGTTCTCGACGCACGACTGCGCCGCCTGTCAGGGCGGCTGAGGCAGCCAACCTGTTTTTTCTCTCTCCCCCTTCTATGTTTTTGCGGAAAGCACCCGACCGTTTGGCCGGGTGCTTTCTGTCTTTCGGCAGAAAAAAGCCCCGGCAGGCCTGTCGGAAGCCTGCCGGGGAAGCGGGTCAGTAATAGATGCTGTTGCGCTTTGGCTTTGGCCGGAAGTGGATGCCGGAAACCATGCCGAGCGCGGCAAAGGTCGTGAACAGGGAAGAGCCGCCGTAGCTGAAAAACGGCAGCGTGATGCCGATGACGGGGGTGATGCCGATGCACATACCGATGTTCTCAAACGTCTGGAACGTCAAAAACGCGGCCACACCGAAGCACACGAGCGAGCCCATGTTGCTGCCTGAGCGGATGCCGACCATGACGCAGCGGATGATGATGATCAGCAGCAGCACGATGACGAGGATGCAGGCGATCATGCCGAGCTCCTCGCCGATGACGGCGTAGATGAAGTCGGTGTGCTTGCCGGCGAGGGCGTTGGATTGGCTCTGCGTGCCGTTGCCGAGTCCCGCACCGGTCCACTGGCCGGAGGCGAGGGCAATCTTGCTCTGGTGCGGCTGCCAGTTGATGCCGGTGTTGGTCGGGTCGACGCTCGGCACATACGGCGCGAGGATGCGCTTTTTCTGATAGTCGTGCAGCACAAAGTTCCACAGCAGCGGGATCATCGCGGCGATGGCCGCAAAGCCGATGGCGAACCAGTGCAGCGCGAAGCCGGCGGCAAAGAGCATCACGAGGAAGACAAAAAAGAAGATCAGCGCCGAGCCGAGGTCGGACGACACGAAGAGGATCAGTCCGAACAGCAGCACGAAGTGGGCGGCCAGCTGCGCGACCGACCACACGGAGTTGAGATCGTGGTATTCCTTCAGGTAACTGATCTGCTTTGCCAGCACGATGATGAACGTGAGCTTGACGACCTCCGTCGGCTGGATGCCGATGCCGAAAAAGCGCAGCCAGCCGGTGTTGCCGGTGTTGTCGCTCACGCCGAAGGGAATCAGCAGCAGCAAAAACAGCACGTTGAATGCGCCAAGGATCTGCCACTTGTCGGCCAGAACGTCCACATCCAGCACGGTCATGGCAGCGAACGCGATCACGCCGAGGATGAGCGACGCGCTTTGCACGATGACATACTTGGCCGAGTGGTACGATGCCGTGGCACTTGAGATGACGATGATGCCGAACGTGGCGCAGATGAGACCCATCACGAGCAGGAAAATATCCGCTCGGTGAAAAAACTCCTTTGCGTAGGACAGTACTTTTTTCAAGATGGCCTCCTTTCCGCCAAACCGGCGTTTTGAAATCGGCAATGATTATATCACAGAAAACCGCTTTACGCAACGGGCGAAACCGTGCTATAATACTTCTTCAGAATCGGAGGGATACCATGCAGGAATATCTGACCCACAGTGAAGCGGAGACCGAACAGGCCGGCGCAGACTTTGCGCGCGCCCTGCCGGACGGCAAGGTCGTGGCCATGTACGGTGAGCTCGGCAGCGGCAAGACCGCCTTCGTGCGCGGGATGGCGCGCGGCATGGGACTGACGTGCCGCGTCTCGAGCCCCACGTTCACGATCGTGAATGAGTATGAGGGGCCGCGCGAGCTGATCCATTTTGATATGTATCGCCTCGGCAGCGCCGACGAGCTGTTTGACATCGGCTGGGAGGATTATGTCAACCGCGGCTCGGTCTGCGCCGTCGAATGGAGCGAGAACGTGGAGGACGCCTTTTACGGCGACGAGGTCGTTGTCCGCTTTGAAAAGCTCGGACCGACGACCCGGCGCATCATCATCACGGAAGGGAGCGGGAAATCATGCTGATCCTCGCATTGGAGTCGTCTGCAAAGGCGGCGTCGGCGGCGCTGTGCCGCGACGGTGTGCTCATCGCCCAGAGTCAGCAGTGCAGCGGTCTGACGCATAGCTGCACGCTGCTGCCGATGGCAGAGCAGATGCTCAAGGACACCAATATTGCGCTTTCGGACGTTGACGCCATCGCCGTCGCGCGCGGACCGGGCTCGTTCACCGGCATCCGCATCGGCGTGTCCACGGCAAAAGGTCTCGCCTGGGGCGCGCAGAAGCCCGCCATCGGCGTGTCGACGCTCGAGGCCATGGCGTATCACGGCATCGCGGCAGGGGAGGGCGCGCTCGTGTGCGCGGCCATGGACGCCCGCCGCAGCCAGATCTATAACGCGCTCTTTGAGATCCGGGACGGAAAACCGCGGCGCCTTTGTCAGGATCGTGCGATTTCGCTCGCGGAGCTGGGCGCAGAATTGAAAAAAATGCAGAAATCCGTTTTTCTGGTTGGCGACGGCGCGCAGCTGTGCTATAATACGTGTTTGGACATGGGTATCCCCGCGGTGCTTGCGCCGGGCAATCTGGTCGTGCAGAGTGCGTGGGGCGTGGCCATGGCCGCCTTCGGGCAGACACCTGCCCCGGCGGAGGAGCTGCTCCCGGTCTATCTGCGCCTGTCGCAGGCCGAGCGGGAACGTCAGGCGCGGCTCGCTGCCGAGGCGGAAAAAGATTGAAAGTAGAAATACGGATGCAACAAAGGAGACGACGAGATGAGTAAAGTTCACGTTTTTGACCACCCGCTGATCCAGCACAAGCTCTCGATCCTGCGCGACAAGAACACCAGCGTCAAGGAGTTCCGGGAACTGATTTCCGAGATCGCCATGCTGATGTGCTTCGAGGCCACGCGCGACCTCCCGCTTGAGGAGATCGATGTGGAGACCCCGGTCGCCACGGCACACTGCAAGCACATCGCCGGCAAGAAGCTGGCCATCGTGCCGATCCTCCGCGCCGGTCTCGGCATGGTCGACGGCATGGTCACCATGATGCCGAACGTCAAGGTCGGTCACATCGGCCTGTTCCGCGACCCGCAGACGCTCGAGCCGGTGAAGTATTACTTCAAGATGCCGCCCGATATCGCCGAGCGCGACGTCATCATCGTCGATCCGATGCTCGCCACCGGCGGCAGCGCGTCTGCTGCGGTGAAGTTCATGAAGGAAGTCGGCTGCAAGCACATCAAGCTCATGTGCATCATTGGTGCGCCCGAGGGCGTGCAGGTGATGCAGACCGAGCACCCGGACGTGGACATCTACGTCGCGGCGCTTGACGATCACCTCAACGAGCACGGCTACATCGTCCCCGGTCTCGGTGACGCGGGCGACCGTATCTTCGGCACGAAGTGATCCGCTCCTGTTGATCCCATAAGCAGACACCCGGTATTGGAAAAGCCAATACCGGGTGTTTTTTGCTGCGTTATTGCAGGTTCAGGTGCTTGCGCAGCATCCCGTGCGTGAGGAAGAAAAAGCCCGCACAAAATGCCAGCGCGCCGGCACATCCGCAGCCGAGCAGGATGTATATGCTCTTGAGCAGCGGCATCGCAGTCATGGCCGGGAGCGGCTGTGCGCCGAGCCCGAAGATGAGCCCGAAGATCAGCGTCAGCAGCATCCGCGTGCCGATCCAGAGCACGAAGAAGAACACGACGGACATGAGCCCCTTGTTCTTTTTGAAGCTCTGCCCGATCGCCATGGCGGCATACGTCATCAGGCACAGCGCGACGCAGCACAGCAGCAGGAACGCGACGAACTCGATGATAAGCCCCGCGCTCTGTGCGCCGGTCATGGGCATACCGAACGTGTAGGTGACCTGAAAGCGGACCGCATCCTGATACGAGCCGAAGCGGCCCGTCACCAGCAGACCGAGCGCATCGACGGCGAGCGCACCGAGAAACCATACGACCGAGACGATCAGCTTCGAGCAGATCAGCTCCGTCGTCGAGACCGGCAGCGTGAACATCAGGTATCCCTCATCGGTCATGAGGTTGCGGTAAAAGCGCAGAATCATCAGCACGATCGTTGTCACGACGGCGGCGATGAGCGCCAGCGAGAACACGAACGACACGAGCGAGCCGAGGATGCTGATCCAGATATTCGACTGGCTTTCACACAGGCGGGTGATCAGCCCCGTGAACAGACCGAGCACCGGCACGGCCGCATAGACCGGCAGGATGATGCGCGCCGTGGCGCGAAAGTCCTGCTTCAACAGTTTTCCTAACATCTGAATACCTCCCGGAACACAGCGTCCACCGATTTGCCTTCCTTGGCGCGCAGGTCATCCGCCGGCGACTGCAGCAGCAGATGCCCGCGGCTGAGAAACGCCACGTCGTCGAGAATGTGCTCCACGTCTGCGATCAGGTGCGTGGAGATGACGACGGCGGCCTCGGGGTTGTAGTTGGAGATGATGGTGCTGAGAATGTAGTCGCGCGTCGCGGGGTCGACACCGCCGATCGGCTCATCGAGCAGATAGAGCTTTGCCTTGCGGCTCATGACGAGGATGAGCTGCACCTTTTCGCGCGTGCCCTTGGACATCTGCTTGATCTGCTGCTTCGGCTGGATGCCGAGCCGCTGCATCATCTGCACGGCGGCGGCGCGGTCAAAGTCGTCGTAAAAATCGCCGAAAAAGTCCAGCAGCTGCAGCGCCGTCATCCAGTCGGCAAAATAGGTGCGCTCCGGCAGGTAGGAGACGATCTTCTTCGTGTCCTTGCCCGGCGCCATGCCGTCGATGAGGATTTCCCCGGCATCCGGCGTCAGCAGACCGTTTGCCAGCTTGATGAGCGTGCTCTTGCCGCTCCCGTTCGGGCCGAGCAGACCGACGATGCGCCCCGGCTCGACCGCGAGATCCACGCGGTCGAGTGCCGGCTCTGCGCCGTAGCTCTTGCATAGCCCTCTGCATTCGAGAATTGCCATGTTTGTTAGTCCTCCTTTGCCTGCTGCAGATCCTGCCGCAGCAGCTCGAGCGCCTGCGCCCGGTCGTAGCCGAGCTGTGCCAGCGCCTGCCAGAATGCGTCGATGCCGGCCTGTGCCAGCCGACGCTTTTCCCGTTCGATGCGCGTGATGTCCTCCGTCACGGTGCGCCCGGCCGTGCGCTGCGTCCGGATGAGCTCCAGCCGCTCCAGCTCGGCGAGCGCGCGCTGCATCGTGTTCGGGTTCACGCCGGCGTCGGCCGCGAATTCCCGCACCGACGGCAGCCTGCCCCCCGGCGGAAACTGACCGAGAATGATCGCGCGGGCGATCTGATCCACGAGCTGCGTGTAGACAGGCGCGTCGTTGCGAATGTTCCAGTTCATGGTGCGCCTCCTGTCCGAAATGCGTATCACTGTATTAAGCAATTAAGACAATAGCACAACTGCATTGTGCAGTCAAGCAGAATTTTGTGAAGAAAATGTAAAAACGCCCGCAGCGGCGGCTGCGGGCGTGATATATGTCGTGAAAGGGCGGACTCAGCGTTCGGGCTCCTGCTCACAGACGGCGGCCGGAACGGCGCGCCTTTGCGCGAGCAGGCCGGGTAAGATGGAAGCCAGACTGCCGCAGAGGATGCACGCGATGCCGGCGAGCATATTGCCCGGGATTGCCTCGTGCAGGATGAGGAACGCCAGCAGCGGCGCGAGCGCAGGCTTAAAGAAGAACACGAGCGATGTCGTCTGCGCGCTCGTGACCTCCATCGACAGGAAGTAACACGTAAAGCCGATGCCGGTCACGCCGATGTAGATATAGAGGACGATCGGCAGATTTGCCGCCGTGTAGCCCGTGAGAAAGGGGATGCTCGCAAACGTGTCCAGTCCGGCGGCGGTCAGCGCGGCGGAGACGGAGGGGATGTGCGTCAGCGCGGCGAGCGCCATCATTTCGGCCGCGCCGAGCAGAAAGCTGAAGCACGACACGACAAGACCGCCGAAGCGCGCGCACTGCCGCTTGCCGCACACGCCGTAGAGCGCGAACAGCAGCGTGCCCAGCAGGATATACGTCACGCCGAGCGCGTCGAGCTTCAGATGCCACGGCTGGATGATGAGCACGATGCCGACCACGTCGAGCGCGAGACCCAGGAGCTGATTTTTGGAGATGGACTCCCGCAGCAGCAAAAACGCAAACAGCGTCACGAACACGGGGTTGCTCGAAAACAGCACGCCGACGACCGACGCCTGCACGCGCGTGACGGCAAGCTGATACAGCGACATACTCACCGCGATGCCCATCAGTCCCAGCAGCGCAAACGTGCCGAGCGCTTTTCCGTCAACGGTCAGACCGCGCTTTTTGAGCTCACGCACGGCCAGCGGTACGAGCACCAGCCCACCGACCAGAAAGCGGCTGAAGTTGAGCTGGATGGGGTTTAATTGTCCGGCAATGCACTTGAGCGCGACCTCCATGCTCGAAAACAGCAGCGTCGTGATCAGGATGTACAGATAACCGCGTTTCATATCCGCACCTTCTTTTTTGCTTCACAGATGCTTTTCGTTGTAACACCATTTTGACCGCTTGTCAAGCGGTATCAGCCCGAAAAATACGCTGCCCCCCGCGTCCGCTTCGGCGGCGGGCACGGGGTGCGGAAGGCGCGGTATCAGCGCGGCAGGCGGCCTGCGTTGCGCTCCCAGAACACACCGTCGGCATAGCCCTGAATGGCGGGGTTTTCATCCGCCATCTCCAGACGCTTTTGCGCCCAGGCGCAGTATTGCTCGCTGCGCTCGATGGCGACGAAGCGGCGGCCAAGCTTTCGCGCCGTCACTGCCGTAGAGCCGGACCCGGCAAAGGGGTCGAGCACGATGCCGCCGGGGTCGGAGCTTGCGAGGATGAGCTTTGCCAGCAGCTTCTCGGGCTTTTGCGTCGGGTGGGCGGTGTTTTCCGGCATCGACCAGTAGGGTACGGAGATGTCGTCCCAGAAGTTTGACGGGTACGTGTTGCGGAATTTTCCGTCGGGCGTATCCTCCCAGTCCTTCGGCTGCCCGTCGGCGCGATAGGGCGCACGCACGCGCCGGCGCACCTTCACGGCATCGACGTGGAACGTGTAGTCGTCCGTGCGTGTGGCAAACCAGATGTCCTCCATGCCGTTTTTCCAGTTGTGCAGCGCGCCGCGCCCCTTTTCCCGCTGCCATGTGATGCGGTTTTGCACCCGGAAATACTCCTTGAGCGTCAGGCCGATGATCGGGCTCGAGCGCCAGTCACAGCAGACGTAGATCGAGGCGTTCGGCTTGAGCAGCGGCAGCAGCAGCTCGATCCATGCGCGGGTGAAGGCGGCGTAGTTGGCGTCCGTCATGTGGCGGAAGCCGCCGCCGGCGAATTCCTTCGTGAGGTTGTACGGCGGGTCGACGATCAGCAGGTCTGCAAAGGCGCGCGGCAGGTGCGGCGCGACCTGAAACGTGTCGCCGCAGATGGTGCGGTCACACACGGCGTCGAGCGGGACATCCTGCGCAACGCGCAGGCAGCGCGCGAGATATTCCGGCGCGTCCTGCGGCAGGAAGTCGATTGTCTTGTTGCGTTCGGCTTTCATGGCGTCACCTCGCTGTAAAAAAGAAAGGACCCAATCTGAAAAGATTGAGTCCTCTTTTTGTGGCGGAGAAGGAGGGATTCGAACCCTCGATACCCTTGTGGGGTATACACGATTTCCAATCGTGCGCGCTCGACCAGGCTACGCGACTTCTCCACGTTCTGTTCGGGTTGCTTTCATTTCAAATTGTCAGCTTGCATATTATAATCAAAATTTCCCGTAAAGTCAAGTGCTAATTTGAAAGATTCGCATTTTGCGCGCATTTCCCTCAAAAAATCAGTCCGGTGAGCAGCGTGCGCACGCGCTGCGCGTGGCGCGCGTCCTGCTGTGCCATGGCGTGCAGTGTTTCCTTGAGCGGCATCGGCGCAGCATCTGCTGCCGCATCCAGCTGCGCGCTGAGCGCAAGCTCCTGCCAATAGATGCAGCGCAGATCCGCCGCCGCCGTGCTCGGCCGCGGACAGGCGGCAGGCGGAACGCAGAGCGCGCCCGTGCGCAGAAAATACTCTGTTTGCAGCGCTCTGAGCTGTGCGCGCTCCTGCGCAGCGAGCTGAGCGAGCGGCTGCCGGAGCGCACAGACGCGCTGCGCGAGCGCGGCATAGAAGGCAGTGCCGGCCGCCTTCGCGCAGATGCATCCGCGCAGCTGCGCCGTGAGTGGGTCGGTCTCCGGCTGCGCGGGCGCTGCTGTGATGCCTGCTTCACCTGTTACACGCTGCCAGACGCGCAAAAATGCGGCGCTGTCGAGAAAAACGGGGTCGTTCATGTTCCATCCCTCCGTTTCATGCTATGCCCGGCTTGCAAAAATGTGCGGGATGTGCCATAATCGCAGCAGAAATGTTTCACCGGAGGCGACCACCATGGCTCGATTTTTTATAGCAGGTACGAATTTCCCGAACGGCCGGGCGATCATCCGCGGCCGCGACGCCGACCATATCCGCGTGCTGCGTCTGCGCACGGGCGACGACATCGTCATCTGTGACGGGGCAGGGCGCGACTATAAGTGCCGCCTTGTGCAGACGCTTGAGCATGAGGCCGAGGCCGAGGTCATCGAGGTCGTCCCGTGCAAGGCGGAGCCCACGGTGCGCACGACGGTGTTTGCGGGCCTGCCCAAGGGCGAGCGCAGCGATTTTCTCGTGCAAAAGTGCACCGAGGCCGGCGCGTCCGAGATCGTGTTCTTCTCCTGCACGCGCTGCGTGGCCAAGGCCGCCAATATCGAAAAGAAGGTCGAGCGCTGGCAGCGCATCGCCGAGGAGGCGGCAAAGCAGTCGGGGCGCGGCATCATCCCGCAGGTGCGCTACACGGCGGACTATGTCAGCGTGCTCAATGACGCGCTGCACACCGACCTGCCGCTGTTCATGTATGAGACCGGCGAGCGCGAGACCATCCGCGATGCCATCGAGCACGCGGCGCAGCCGGTCGCGTCCGCTGCCATCATTACAGGGCCGGAGGGCGGCTTTGCGGAGTTCGAGGCCGACATGGCGCGCAAGCTCGGCATCCACATCTGCTCCATGGGTGAGCGCATCCTGCGGTGCGAGACTGCGCCGGTCGTCGCGCTCACGGCGCTGATGTACGGCACGGGAAATCTGTGAACTTTTTTTGAATCGGGGCTTGACAAGCGCATATGGGTATGTAATAATACTCCACGCAATCAAATGAATATCCAAGGAAACCTCAAGGATCGGCGCGGCCGAGACTGGAGGCGGAGGAGACTCTGGAGAATCCCGTGCAGAGCGGGTGCCGAAGGTGTAAGGCGCAAGCCGAATCTCTCAGGCAAAAGGACAGAGCGAGTGCCCGACTTGTGCGGGTGTTCAGGCGCTGTTTGTTCTCTGGAGCTGCTGGTCAGATCGACCGGCAGCTTTTTGCTTTGCAAAAAATGAATGCAGAGGGAGAAACAACATGGAAACTTTACTCAAAATCGTGCAGACCGTCAACATGTACCTGTCAGACTATGTGCTGGTCATCCTGCTCATTGGTGCGGGCCTGTATTTCACGATCCGCACGAAGTTTGTGCAGGTGCGCTGCTTCGGCGAGGGCTGGCGGCGTTTCTTCGGCGAGTTCAGCCTCAATGGTGAAAAGCACAAGGCCGGCATGAGCTCGTTCCAGGCACTGGCGACGGCGGTCGCGGCGCAGGTCGGCACCGGCAACATCGTCGGCGCTTGCGGCGCGATCCTCATCGGCGGCCCCGGCGCGATCTTCTGGATGTGGTTCATCGCATTTTTCGGCATGGCGACGATCTATGCCGAGGCGGTGCTCGCACAGGAGACCCGCGTGGTCGAGCCCGACGGCACGATCCTCGGTGGCCCGGTGTACTACATCAAGCACGCCTTCCCGAACGGCTTCGGCAAGTTCCTTGCGGGCTTCTTCGCGGTCGCGATCATCCTTGCGCTCGGCTTCATGGGCTCTATGGTGCAGTCCAACTCCATCGGCGAGGCGTGCCAGAACGCATTCCACATTCCGAGCTGGGTCATGGGTCTGATCGTGTGCGCCATCGCGGCCTTCATCTTCATCGGCGGCGTGCAGCGCATCGCCTCCGTCACGGAAAAGATCGTGCCGATTATGGCCTGCCTGTATCTGCTCGGCGGCTTCATCGTGCTCATTGCCCGCATCCGCTACGTGCCGGAGACCTTCGGCATGATCTTCAAGTATGCTTTCATGCCGGACGCCATCATCGGCGGCGGCATCGGCTACGCGCTCAAGACGGCCATCAGTCAGGGCGCAAAGCGCGGCCTGTTCTCCAACGAGGCCGGCATGGGCTCGACCCCGCACGCGCACGCGCTGGCCAACGTCAAAAATCCGCACGAGCAGGGCACGGTCGCAATGATCGGTGTGTTCATCGATACGTTCGTCGTGCTGACGATGACGGCGCTCGTCGTTATCTCCACGCTTTATGCCGGCAACGGCCCGCTGGCGCACGGTGCGGTCGACGGCATTTCCAAGACGAACATGGCGCAGCTTGCGTTCTCGAGCGTGTTTGGCGAGACGCTCGGCAACGGCTTTGTGGCTGTCTGCCTGCTGTTTTTCGCGTTTTCGACCATCGTCGGCTGGAACCTCTTCGGCCGCATCAATGTCAACTATCTCTTCGGCAAGAAGGCGAACCTCCCGTACTCCATCATCGCCCTCGTCTTCATCTTCCTCGGCTCCTGCCTGTCCAATGATCTTGTCTGGGAGCTGACGGATATGTTCAACCAGCTCATGGTGCTGCCGAACGTCATCGCGCTCATGGCGCTCTCCGGCCTTGTGGCCGTGGCCGCGCGCAAGAGCGGTGACGTGCACGAGCGCGAGCTGCACAAGTAATTACACATATATGGGAAAACCGCCCTGTGCTATTTTGCACAGGGCGGTTTTGCGTTTTGCTCACTTGCAGCGGCGCAGCACCTCGAGCGTGTAGCGCCAGACGCGCTGCACAGAGGCGATGTGCATCCGCTCGCGGCAGGTGTGGATCTCCGTCAGATCAGGGCCGAAGGATACGCAGTCGAGCCCCGGCAATTTCCCGGCGAACAGACCGCATTCCACGCCTGCGTGGATGGCCTCCACCTTCGGGTCATGACCGTACTGCTCGCGGAAGACATCGATCATCCGCTCACGCAGCGGCGAGTCCTTGCAAAATTCCCACGCAGGATAGTCACCCGAGACGTCAACGCTGCCGCCAAGCTGCGCCATCAGGCAGCGCAGACGCGCGACGAGCATCTCTTTCTGCGTGGCCACGCTGCTGCGCACGCAAAACGACGCCTGCACGCACTGCTCGTCCGTGGTCAGGATGCCGAGGTTCAGCGATGTCTGCACCAGCCCCGGAATGTCCCGGCTCATGGCCTGTACGCCGTTCGGCAGGCAGCAGAGCATACATACGGCGCGCTGCGTGGACGCCGCGTCCATCGGCGGCATCTGCGGCTGCGCCGGATCGGCGCGCACGAACACGTCCGGGTCTGCGGCCGCATATTCGTGCCGGAACGCCGCGTCCATGCCCGCGATCGCGGCCTGCGCCGC
>OLOS01000494.1_pt1 | contig 41553 bp, 45 predicted proteins | sample 1672631 | NCBI WGS metagenome assembly OLOS01 (sample SAMEA3136707, study PRJEB25190) | human gut metagenome | biome: human gut; feature: human-associated habitat; material: faeces | place: Austria | collected 2013 | reverse complement strand
CATGATGTACATCGAGGGCGGCCTGGGCTCCGTGCTCATCAACGCCATGGTCTCTGTGGCCAACGCCCAGACCCTGCCCATTTTCTCCTTCCTGTCCGCCTGCCTCGTGAAGTCAGGCAGCTGTTCCTCATGCAGCCTGGCCATACGCCTGTCATTCTCTATGTAGGAGGCAATGAAGGCCGTTATCCAGGAGTCCCCCGCCCCTGTGGTGTCCACCACCGGCGCTTCAAAATTATAAGGCATCTTCCTGTAGTATTTCCTTCCGTTATACACGATGGCTCCCCTGCTCCCAATGGTGGTCACCGCCAGCCTGCACCCGTACCCATGCACGCACTGGTACAGCAGCTCCTTTAGCTTCCCTTCCCCTAATTCCTTGCCGGAAAAGAATGCAATGGTTATATCCGGACACACCGCAGCCAGGTCATCCTCCTCCCACACATCTGAGAAGTCATACAGAAGCGGGACCCCTGTCTCCCTGATTTTTATGAGCTGGTCCTCAATGTGGCTGAAACAGCTGGAATGGACCACATCAAAGGTCTTGATGTATTCCAGCAGTCCTTCTGTAATCTGAAGCGGATGGGACTTCACCACGCCAGCGTCATTCTCATCTGTAATGGTGCGGTCCCCGTCCTTCAGCCGGATACCGCAGATTCCGGTCTCTCCCTGCACCCTGACGCAGCGGGAGATATCCACCCCTTTATCCTTCAGCGCATGGACCACCATGTCTGCCTGGATGTCCGTGCCCAAAACCCCTGCATACGCGGTTTCATGCCCAAGCTGGCGGCCGTAGACTGAAAAATTCAGGCTGTTTCCTCCCGGGTACATGATGCCTGTGGTGTAGTTGCAGTCTACCACGTTGTCTCCTACCCCTATGAGTCTAAGCATACTTCACCTCTCCTTTAGTTGTTTCATTTATCATTATATCGATACATAATGTATTATGACGTTATAGCATCACACCGCCTGTCTTTTGTAAATACCTTTTTATGTATTTTGTTGATAAAAATTATGATTGTCCACAGGAAACTGGCATAAATGCCGGGAATTGCCGGGGATGCGGTATGGTTTCCGGCATATCCTGGCACTTCCCGGCAATTTCCGGCATTCGGCGGTTTTCCCCGGCACATGGCGTCATTTCCCTTCGCATCGCGTCCATCAAAAAAGGACATCCCCATCCGGGATATCCTTTTCATCTGTTCCTATTCTTTTTTCCCTAGCAGGGCGTCCGCCAGCCTGCCAACCTCTGCCGGGGATTGGGCAAAGCAGCTGGCCTCCTTGAGTTCTTCCCATGTCCCGCAGCCGTAAAGGCATGCAATGGAGGGAATCCGGTTGGCCTTTGCCGCTGCCACGTCGTAGATACGGTCCCCTGCCATGACCGCGGCCTCAGGCTTTATCTCATCCAGAAGGGCTGCCAGGGAACACGCCTTATCCTTTCCGGGTATCACGGGCCGGATTTTATCTATCTTATCCCGTATCCCCAGCCTGCCTAACATCATTTCAATATAATCCCGGTCCGCGTTGGAACAGACCGCTGTCCGGTATCCTCTGTGATGCAGGCTGTCAAGCATTTCCTGGACACCTTCGTACACGGTTTCCATATTCTTGTATACATTCTCCTGATAATGCTCAACTAATTTCCAGAACCCATCTGCCTGGGCGCACCTCTCCTGGCCGAACAGCTTCAGGTTTGTCTCCTCGGCCCGTTCCCCTATGGTCATGCGGATTTCCTCTTCCGTCCACTCCCTCAGCCCCACTTCCTCCATGGCCGCCCGGATGGACGGCACGATGAAAATGTCCGTCCTGCTCAAAGTCCCGTCCAAATCAAATATAACCCACTTCATCCCTGTCACCCCTCAATCCGGTTCCTGAATCCGAAACCGCCCTCGCAAAGGCAGTTTTCCGCCGAATAAGACGCACCGTCCTGAAGCGCCTGACGGATTGCATCCCCTGTCAATGTAATCCCTTTCTTCCATCCCTGTTTCAGAAGGGATACAATCACGGCCGCAATAAAGGAATCTCCCGCCCCCATGGTGTCCAGGGGCTTGACATACCGGGCTTTTCCTTCCACAAATTCCTTTCCGTTGTAGAACAGCTGTCCCCGCTCCCCCATGGTGGCCACCACGTTCCTGCAGCCATGGCCATATACCTTCCTCATCAGTTCCCGGATTGCGTCTGTCTCCATATGTTCACAGGAAAACTGTCCCAGTTCCAGGTAGGGACAGGTCAGTTCCAGGAATTCATGGGTGCGGTACTTATCCTTCACGGAAAAATCGAATGTGACCATGGCCTGCAGGTCCTGAAGTTTATGGACATCCTCATGAAGCTTGGCATTGCAGCTGGTGTGCACCACATCAAAATCCCTCAGATAATCCACGTCACAATCCCTTATCCGTGTGGTGTGGGCCCAGTTCTTCCCGTCGTCCGCCCCTATGTAGTCCCGCTCCCCGTCATACACGTTCACATCGCACTTCTTAGTGGTGCTGTCCTCATGGAATATACACTGGGACAGGTCCACATTAAGGGCCGTAAGGGCATCCCGTATGATATGGCCTTCCCGGTCAGCCCCGATGCTTCCCACATAGGCCGCCACGGCCCCCAGCCTGCTTGCATGGGCAGCCACATTCACCGCGTTCCCGCCTGGAAACATGACGCCCATGTTCATGTACCGGTCTATTACATTGTCGCCTATACCAGCTATCTTCATGTCTGTCATCCCGCTCCTGTCCAATCTTTAATACTCAAGCTTCCTGTAATATCGCCGGATATCCAGGGAGTGGTTCCTGATTTCCTCAAAATTCTTACTTACCCTGGACAGGACGGCGTTGATTACCACCGGTGAGAGGAGCCATCTGAACTTCTGGCTGATTCCGGGAAGCTGGTAATCCGCGGTGTCAAACACGGTAAAGTCATCGGTATGCTCCTGGACAAAATTCTTAACGCGCTCATCCAGCACCCTGGTCTGGCCCTCTGTCATGTTAAGGGCGACGCACACACCTTTTTCCACAAGTTCGATGGTCCCATGGAAAAATTCAGGGGAGGTGACGGACTTTGTGCGGAGCCACTGGGATTCCTCCAGCACGCACATGGCAAAGGAATAGGTGGGCCCCCACAGGTTGCCGGATCCGATCCATATCTGATACGGGTCATCCTTGTATTTCATGGCATACTCCCTGGCCTTTCCATCACTTTCCTTTCCCACGGACACAAGGGCTGCCGGCAGGTTCTTAAGTTCATCTGCAAACTGGACATAATCGTCAAAATAGCCCATGTTGTACAATATCCTGCCAACCAGCATATATAACACGTATTCCTGCGGACGGCCGTCCTTATAGATGACCGTGTGGTCAGAAAGACCTTCCAGAGGGGAGCCTTCCACTCCAAGGACGGATATGACTGTGGCGCCTTTTTCCTTCACATACCTGGCCGCCTCCACGGTTTCCCTGGTATCACCTGACTTGGATGCCATGAACACAATGGTCCTGTCCGTCAGATGGCTGTTGCCGGTTGTAAGCAGCTCCGCCGACACCTGGGACTGTACATTCAGCCTGGAGGTGGCGGAAATCATATAATCAAACGGCTGCATCATCGCAAGGGAACCGCCGGATGCGGTGAACAGGATATTGTCAAATCCCTTACCGCACACAGTATCCGCAATTGCCTCAATCTCCTGCCTCATGGCATAGATGTAAGCTCCATTTTCCAGTATTGCCTGTTCGTCAAACTTTACCATTTTTCATTCTCCTCCTATATCTTAAATCATTCCCAGTCCTGATTTACACCACAAATATGCCAAATAACGCACCGATGACACCAAGGGATGTAAGGATTACAAGCACCCATGAAACCTTGACCTTTTTCTGCAGAAGCCCGTACACGCCCAGTGTCATCAGGAGCGGAAGCAGGCTTGGCATGATGCCGTCCAGGATGGCCTGTACGGCCGTCGCCGATTCCCCTGTCCCCAGGCTTCCCGCTATCTGTATATTAATCATGTTGGGAATCATTGCGCCGATGACCATAAGGCCGATGACGGCAGCCCCGTAGGTCAGCTTGGGCATCAGGCCGGATTCTTCAATCCGGTTCAGGAAGCTGGTCCCAAAGCCGTATCCGAACTTCAGGCACCAGTAGCGCACCAGGTACGCCGGTATGTTATAAATCAGCCAGAACAGGATGGGTCCAAGTATGTTCCCGTTCAGCGCCAGGGAAGTACCGATCCCGGTTGCGATTACCCTGAGGGTTCCCCAGAACATGGAATCCCCGATTCCTGCAAGAGGCCCCATCAGCGCAACCTTTACACTGTTGATGGAAGAGGTGTCAAAGTCAGCATTATCCGCATTGCTCTCCTCCATGGCAGTGGATATCCCCATGATGGCGGTGGACACATAGGGGGTTGTATTGAAAAATTCCATATGGCGTCTGGCCGCCTCGATCTGGGCCTCCTTTTTCTCATATATCCGCCTGATTGCAGGGAGCATGGCGAAGCAGTACCCCATATGCTGCTGGCGTTCATAGTTCCAGGAATACTCAAGGGAAAGCGAACGTATGTAGATGGACATCAGGTCCTTTTTCGTAATCTGGTTATTAGAAGTCCTCATCTTCCATTACCTCCTGTTTTACAACGGTCTGGCTGCTCTGCAGCTCTACCAGTATCACTGCAAGCACACTTGCAAGCAGGGCAATCCCAAGCATGGGAATCCGTAAATATGCGCTGACCGTAAAGCCCAGCACAAAGAACACAACGGTTTTCTTCGTAAGTATCATACGTGTCAGCAGGGCAATACCAAGGGCGGGAATGAATCCGGCTGCCGCCACAAGGCCGTTCTGGACAAATTCAGGGATGGACTCCAAAACCCGGTTCATCACCGGCGTGCCAAGGTAAAACGCAGCGGCGCATATGATTCCCCGGGGAAGGCTCTTGACCACAAAGCCGCCCAGGATATGCATCATTTCCATCTTCCTGAATTCACCTCTTTCCACATATTTGTCAGCCTTATGGACAAACACGGGAAGCAGCACAAGGGTAAGCAGGTTATCCACCACAAGATACAGGGTCGCGATGGGAAATGCCAGGGCCAGGGCCACGTCCGCGCCTTTGCCGGTTGAGATGGCGAATGCAGCTCCCAGGATTCCTCCTGTGATGACGTCCGGCGGGACAGCGGCCCCAAGGGTGATGGAACCGATAAAGACCATCTCAAGGGTTGCGCCAAGGATGATCCCTGTCTTCAGATCCCCCATCACAAGGCCTACCAGCACGCCGGTTATAATGGGACGTGACCCCAGGTTGGTACCCAGCATCCATTCGAATGTTACAAACATTGCTATGAATCCGATTAAAATTGCCTGCGCTAACATAATTCTCCTCCTAAATGATTTCCTTTACTTCAATCCTTGCATCACTTGGAACCTGCTGTATCCCAACCCTGATTCCTGCCTCCATAAGCTCCTTTAAAAGCGCCTCATCCCCGGCCGATACCGGTATGGTCTTATAAAGCTTCTTAACCGCTTCCTCCCTGGGCTTGCAGCCGCCCAGGTTGATTTCCCTTATATCTTTACAGGATGTGGCAAGGCGGTGGGCATCTTCGATGCTTTCCACTATGATAAAAAGCTTATATTTGTCCGTAACCCCGCTGTTCAGTGCCGTGATGGAGTCCTCGATGTTCTTCATCACAAGCTTTACCCCATTTGGTTTCGCCAGCTTCAGCGTGGTTTTCCGGATATCGTCTTTCATGATCGCATCATTGGCAATCAGCATGCAATCCACATCCAGGGACTGTGTCCATGCCATTGCCACCTGTCCGTGAAGCAGCCTGTGATCCACCCTGACTAATTTAATCATACTCTTCCTCCTTAAAAATCTTCATCTTCCAAATCCTGGTTTTCCACCATATCGTTGCAGTAAACAATGGATGACCTGACCTGGGCGAGCACGGCCCGGATCGTGTCCGGATCAACTGCGTCCGGATGGTTAAGCAGTGCAATGACCAGAGGCAGGCTCATACCTGCAACCAGGTTAAACCTCCGGTCCCCGGTGTACTTCATGAATTCGTTGTTCACACTGCCTCCGAAGATATCTGTAATGACAGTCCAGTGTTCTTCCGGTTTCCTGCCCGTCACCCACTCCCCCACCATCTTCTCCAGGTTCATGGACGCTTCATCCACATAGGCGCAGAGACAATGGACATTTTCATTTGCCCCTAAAAGAAATGCCGCTGTCTCCTTCATGGCCCGCGCAAGGGAACCATGACTGGCCAACAGGAACTGCTCCATATTTCCACTCCTCTCTTCTGTTTATAATACATTATATAACATTATGTTACCACAAGTATACATCATGTCATATTCCCTGTCAATATAAAAAATAGCATTTTAAACTGAAATTCAGTTCAAAATGCTATCTCTTACTTGATACACTTACCCGATACCCTTCCTTGATATCCAACCATACGACGGGCTTAAACATAAAATTTAAGGCGCTCCGTGCAGTACATCTGCCGGGATATGTAAAGGGGGCTGCCCCCGGAATCTTCATGCTTATCCGTAAACAGCAGCAATGCCGCCCCGGGCTTCACTCCCAGGATTCCTGCGTCAGAGGAATTGGCGTAACACACCTCGAGGATACGTATATGCCCTCCCAGCCTGATTTTATGTTTCTGGAGGATTTCAAACAGCGACTGGCTTAAATCCTCCCGTTCCAGGAATCCGAACATGCGGTTGTAGTGGTTTACCTCAATCATGGTAGGCACATCATCCACATAGCGCAGGCGCCTGGTGCACAGGATCGTCTCATCTTCATCAATACCGAAAAATTCCACGTCCGCCCTGGTGGGATAAATCCAGGACACGCTTAATACCTCTGTCCTCGGCACCTTGCCCTCCTGAAAACAGGAATGGGTAAAACCGATCTGGTCGTCCACGGAATACAGGGCCTTCCTGGAAGCCACAAAGGTCCCCTTCCCCCTGGAGCGGACCACCATCCCGTCCTCCTCCAGCTCATTGATGGCCGAGCGCACCGTGATGCGGCTCACATGGTAGGCCTGCATCAGCTCTGCCTCAGATGGGATCCTGTCCCCGGGCCTTAATTCCCCCTCCTCAATCTTCCGGCCCAGTATGTCAATAATCTGCTTGTACATGGGTGTCATACTGTCCGGATTTACATTTTTACTTGTCCCCATCACACTCTCCATTTCTATTGTTAGTAGTAAATATATTATAATACATCATAATACATTTTACAACATATTTCAGCAGAAATCAGAGAAGTATTGATACAGCCTAAACCTCATTCCAGTTCATGGACAGCTGGTTTACCTTATTGGAAAGGAAAAACTTGAAATGCCTGCCTGAAAGTATCTGCTTGGTATAGTGGACCGGTATGCCTGTATGGGTAATGACTGTCTCCATCAGCACAAAAACAGACTGGGGCGAATCAAATTTAAGCAGCTGGCTTTCTTCTTCCGTTGCAATACTGGTCTCCAGGGTAATGGATGTGTAACAGTTATCTTCCAGCCGCATGCCTGTACGGCGCTCAATCACCTCATAGAGGGACTGGTTCTCCATATCCACATCCAGGAGGAATTCAAACTGGCTGCACGGAAGGCTTACATGCTCAATCATGACCGGCTTATCATTCACATGGCGCAGGCGCTTCAGGTATACTACGTCATCCTCAGGCGTAAGCTCCAGCTTTTTCATGATGGCCGTATTGGGCTTCTGCCGCTTCATGCCCAGCATATGGGTGTACGCGTTGATGTTGTTCTCATGACAGAACACGGTGAACCCTTTAAATGTATTCAGGCTTGAGGAAATCTTAGGTGTCTGCACGAATGTCCCCTTGCCGTGGTGTGTGATGAGAAGGTCCTGCTCCACCAGGTCGGCAATTGCATTGCGGATGGTAATCCTGCTTACATTGTACTGCTCACAAAGCCTGGACTCACTGGGCAGGGCCTGTCCCGGGCTGTACTCCCCGCTGGTTATCCTGTTCTTAATGTCTTCCGCCACCTGTTGGTATAAGGGCACCGCACTATTTGCATTCAGCATATTCCACCTCTTTCAAAGACATCTTATCAATCCCATAAGGAAATGCAATGATGTTTTATGTGTTAATATAATATTATATTACATTATATCATATGCTAGTAAAATTGGAATACACGTTTTATACAAATAATTACATAAAACAGGCGGCACCTGTTTTCAACAATCCAGATACCGCCTGTTACATCCATATTCAATTATCACACATACATCCTATTCCCATAATTAGGATACAGGATATCAAGAAAAGATATAATATCCCCTCGCAGCTCCTTCACCGCGCGGTCCACATCCTGCTCCATCAGGTAATCAATCACCTTCAGATGGTTCTCACACCCCATGCGTATGGAAATGGTGCCCCACCGTTCCCAGTGTCTCTGGGCATAAGCCCTTGTCATGATGCCGATGCTTTTCTGCAGCATGCTGTAGCAGTAATCGTTGCCGCTGTAGGAAAGCAGCTTGAGATGGAACCTGCTGTTGTTATCCCAGTGTTCCAGGATGGTTGTGTCCTCATCGCTGTTGCTGCACTCCGTAAGGGTAAATTCCCTTAATTCCCGGATATCCGTTTTAGTCATGATGGTGGCCGCGTCCCTTAAGCAGCCGGTCTCAATCATGATACGGAAGTTAACAATGTCCCGTATCTCCTTTTCATTAATCCTGACCACCTCGTACCCGTATCTCGGGTGGCTGATGAGTACGCCTTCGCTGCAAAGTTCAATCAGTGCGTCCCTGATCGGGGATTTACTGACCCCATACTTTTCAATCAGCTGCTTTTCATTGATAATTTCATTCTGCTTGTAATTTCCCTCTATAATGTCCTTCAGAATAGAATCATATATCTCAGTCTTTAGTGACGAAGGCTTACCGCTTCCCATTTATTTCCCCCTCCATGTCCTGTTCAGCCAAACTTATTCTGTTTTATGTTCCCCTTAGCATTATAGCATACAATCTAACTCTAATAGGGATATTATATATGTTTTCAGGCCTTTTAGCAACATGTCAAAAGGCACACATTCATCTGGCTGATGTCCCTGGCCGTGGCCATTCTCAAAGGGATTGGGGGCATCGGGCACGCCCGGTCCGAAACCGATGGCGCATGGCAGGTGCCTGGAGTAAGTCCCGCCGCCCATTGTATATGGTTCATAGTGCTTACCCTGGACGCAGTCACAGATTTCACTGAGTACCGGGATATAGGGATTATCAAGGGGCACATAGGCCGGGGCCGACAGTTCCCCCACGGATACCGCAAACCCCAGGGATTCTGCCCTTTTCTTAAATCCATCCACCACCTCATCCCCATCCACGGTCACCGGATATCTGGTATCAAAGGATACCTTCATCACACCGTCCTGGGCATGGATCACGCTGCCCACACAGGTAAGCCTGCCGGACTCCTTGTCCTCAAACGGTATGCCGCAGCTTTCACCGTAATAGTCAGAAGTCATTGCTGCCACGGCCTTCACCCCATGGGCCGCGCTGCCGGTGAGAAGCCCGCTGCCTGCAAGGGCTTTGGACAGCTCCTGGATGGCATTGACGGACCCTTCCGGAAATGCGGCATGGCGGGAAATCCCAAGGGCCGTCACCTTCACAGACTCCCCGTCCCGGTCCACACTGATTCCCTCAATATCCCCAAGCTTCTCCCTGGCGGCTTCAAGGCTTACACCGCTTATGACGGCCTCTGCCTTTGGAGGTATTACATTCACCACGCTTCCGCCATGGAAGGATACCAGGTTTCCCTCAATCTTCCGCTCAATGTCAGCGCGCATCAGCCCTTTTTCCCCGTAACACACAGGGAAGTTGGTGTCCGCCACCAGGTTGAAATCCGGGACCTGCTGTGTCCTGCAGAAATATTCTATATCCTGCATTCCCGTTTCCTCAGACAATCCGTAATAAACCAGCACGTCATTTTTAAGTTCAATGCCGTGTTCCTTCAGATACCGCAGGGCGTACAGGGCGCAGATGCCCGGGCCTTTGTTATCCCCCACCCCGCGTCCGATGAGGAAGCCGTCCTTTTGCGTACACTTAAGAGGAGGATTATGCCATCCTTCCCCCAGGGGCACCACATCCAGATGGGCATAGATGCCGATCCTGCGCGGGCTGTCCCCGGTTCCCTTAACCAACAGGCTGCCGCAGTGGTATTCATGGTTCTTAACCTGGAACCCGTACCCCGCGGCCAGGGCTGTCATCTCATCCAGCACACGGCCGCATTCCTTCCCATAAGGATAGGTATCATCCCCATGTACCGAGATGCTTGGAACAGCCACCAGACGGTCTAAGTCCTTTACAAATGCTTCTTTGTTCTTCTCTATCCACTGATCAATTTCCTGCATTAAGCTGCTGTCAGGTTTAAACATGGTCCTGTTCCTCCTCACACAAATGGCAGGACACCATGTGTCCGCCTCCCACATCATGAAGCTGCGGACATTCTGCCGAACACCGCTCAGATGCGTATCTGCACCTGGTATGGAAATAGCATCCGGCCGGAGGATTCAAGGGGCTTGGTACATCGCCTGTAAGGATTTCCCTCTTCATCTTATTATCCACATCCGGAATGGGGATTGCGGACAGCAGGGCCTTTGTGTAGGGGTGCTGCGGATGATTGTAAAGCTCATCCTTGGACGCAATCTCCACAATCCTTCCCAGGTACATGACCGCGATACGGTCAGACACATACTTGACCACGCTCAGGTCATGGGAAATGAAAAGGTAGGTCAGCTTCTTGGTCTTCTGCAGGTCCTGTATCAGGTTCAGCACCTGTGCGCGGACCGACACATCCAGCGCGGATACAGGCTCGTCACATACCACGAACTCAGGGTCCAGCACAAGGGCCCTGGCAATGACGATACGCTGTCTCTGGCCGCCTGAGAACTCGTGGGGATAACGGTTCATCATGTTTTCCGGCATTCCTACCAGCTCCATGATTTCCTTTACCTTCTGGATCCGCTCCTCGTTGGTTCCTGTGCCGAATGCGTCTAACGGGGCCTTGATCAGCTCCAGGACCGTCATACGCGGGTTCAGGGATGCATACGGGTCCTGGAATATGAGCTGCATCTTCCGGCGCATCTGGCGCATCTGCTCTTTGTTGTATTTTGTAATGTCATCCCCTCTGTAGAGGACCTGGCCTGCCGTGGGATTGATGAGCCTTAATATGGACCGCCCCAGAGTGGACTTTCCGCATCCTGACTCACCTACCACGCCAATGGTCTCGCCTTCATAGATGGAAAGGTTCACCTTGTCCACGGCATGTACGATTTTCAGGGGTTTCCCCGTGAAGGTCTTGGCCGTGACAAATTCCTTCTTCACATCTTTCAGTTCCACCAGTACATTGCTATTCCCCATCATGTCCAAAACCTCCCTCCGGCGCGTATTTCCAGCAGCGCACCTTCTGTTCCCCTATCTCATAGAGTCCCGGCTCCTGCTCGAAGCATTTGCTGCACGCCTGCGTACATCTGGTACAGAACCTGCACCCCTTTGGCATTTCACTTAAGTCCGGCACGGAACCTGGGATGTTGAACAGGCGCTCAGAGGAATCCTGGTCCAGACGCGGTATGGACTTTAAGAGTCCCTGGGTATAAGGGTGGAGCGGATGCTTGAAAATGCTCTTGACATCCCCGTATTCCATCTCCTTGCCCGCATACATGACCATGACGTCGTCCGCCATCTCCGCAACCACGCCCATGTCATGGGTAATCAGCATGATGGACTTATTCTCCTTGTCCTTTAACTCCCTCATAAGCTCCAGTATCTGTGCCTGGATGGTAACGTCCAGGGCAGTGGTCGGCTCATCGGCAATAAACAGCGCGGCATTGCAGGAAAGGGCCATGGCAATCATGACACGCTGCCTCATGCCGCCTGAAAGCTGGTGGGGATATTCCTTAAGGCGCTGGGCCGGGGAGGGGATGCCTACCTTCATAAGCATCTCCTCGGCCCTTGTCCAGGCTTGTTTTTTATCCATCTTACTATGCGCGGTTATTGTTTCTACAAGCTGCTTTCCGATGGTCATCACCGGATTCAGGCCTGTCATGGAGTCCTGAAAGATCATTGCAATCTCGTTTCCACGTATCTGGCGTATCTCCTTGTCGGAAAGCTTGGTCAGGTCCTTGCCCTCAAACAGGATCTCGCCGGATGCAATCTTACCGGACTGGGGAGGAATCAGCCTCAAAATTGACATGCTCGTCACTGATTTGCCGCAGCCGGACTCACCTACAATCCCAAGGGTTTCCCCTTTCTTTATATTGAAGGATACGCCGTCCACAGCAGTAACCGTTCCATTCTTACCGGAGAACTGGGTTACGAGTTTTTTTACTTCAATCAAATTCTCAGACATTTAAATACCTCGCTTTTCGTATGGAACGTCCTGAACCAGATTATTTATTAACCTTCCAAGCCCATACATTCTTATTTACATTGTAATCAATGGCGCCTACGCGGACATTCTCCAGCTTGTCGCTGTATCCGAAAAGGTCATTGGTAAAGTACAGGAATGCCATGGGCATCTGCTGGAACAGGATATCCTGGTACTTGTCATAGACTGCCTTACGGGCCTCAAAGGTGATTTCCTTGGCGCCGGACTCGCCCACCTCGCCCAGGGTCGGGTCGGTCAGCTGTGTAAAGTTATTCATGTAGCCTGCGGTTACGTTTGGTACGGACTCGGATGGGTCAACGGAACCAGCGGAACCGATGAAGCACAGGTCGTAGTCCCCGTTACGTGCATTGGTCAGAAGGGTTGGGAAGTCAAGTGTCTGGATTTTGGTCTTGATGCCGATCTTCTGAAGATCCTGCTGGATTAAGATAGCGGATTTCTCACGTACCTCGTTACCGGTGGAAACCAGTACTTCCAGTTCGCGGTTGGCATCCCAGCCAGCTGCCTCTACCATGCTCTTGGCCTTCTCAGGATCATACTCAACCTTAAGGTTGGTGTTATAGTACTTGTGGTCTTCCGGAAGGGGTCCGATTGCAACGCGGCCCTGTCCCTGAAGGAGCTGTTCCACAATTACCTGACGGTTGATTGCAAGGCTGATTGCATGGCGGATTTCCTCAGGCAGGTATTCCCTGGTCGTGTTCATGGCCATGTACTGGTATGCAAAGGTCGGGACAGACATAGCCTTCACGCCCGGGGTGTTATTGGCCGCATCCCAGTCAGCTAACGGAATCTGTGTATTGCCGGAAAGCGCGTCAATCTCGCCGCTCATAAGTCCGGAAAGGATGTTGGAGGACTGTACCTTCTTGAATACCAGCCTGTCAAAGTCAGGTGTTCCAAGGTAGTAATCCTTATTGGCCAGGAACTCGATGGATACGCCGGATTCCATGCTGTCAAAGATACATGGGCCGGAACCTACCGGTTTCTGCCAGAATGGATCGTTCACCAGGTCAGCGTCAGCGATTCCTGACAGCAGGTGCTTCGGAATGATGAAGAAGTCACGGTTCACCAGTGCGTAAACAATGGAGGGATCCATGGGTGTCTTTAAGGTAAACTCCACGGTGTGGTCATCCACAGCCTTAACCTCAACGCTGTCCGTGGATGTCTCGCATCCGGTCTCATCCGTGCCGGCAAAATACTGCATACGGATGCGGCGCAGATAGTTATATTCAGCAGAAGAAGCAACCTGTGCGGAGTAAACAACGTCCTCGGCAGTCACAGGCTCGCCGTCATGCCACTTGGCATCCTCATACAGATGATATGTAATCTTGTCCTGGGCCTCGTTGGTCTCCCATGATTTAGCCAGGCGGGGTTCGAATGTACCGTCGGTGTTGATGGTCATCAGACGGTCAAACATCAATTCATTTACATTGTCAGCGCCTGCGTTGGTGGTGTTCATGACCATGAAGGTATCCCAGTCCCCGGACTGTGCAATGGTGACAATCTTCTCACCGGTGCTGCTGCCGCCCTCTGTCTTTGGCGCCTCCGCCTGTGCCCCGCCGCCTGCGTTGGCCGTTGTGCCGTCCGTCCCTGTGGATGAACCGCCGCATGCGCAAAGCACCATGGCGGATGCAAGGGAAGCTGCGATTACTCTTACAAAATTGCGTCTCATAATGTTCCTCCTATTATCATTTATGGTTTATCTTTGATGATTTATCTTTCATTATTTCTTCTTAATCTTCGTCTTAGAATCCAGCGCGTCCCTGATTCCATCACCCACAAAGTTGATGCTGGAAACCGTCAGCACCAGAAGGATGCCCGGCGGTACCCAGAGCCATGGCCTGGATGAAAGCACGGTGATGGACTGTGCGGCGTACAGGATGTTACCCCAGGAAGCCTGCGGCGGCTGGACGCCCATGCCCAGGAAACTAAGCGCGGATTCCTGGATGATGGCCTGCGCCGTACGGAATGTAAAGTTAATCAGTATAGGTGCAAATGCGTTGGGCACCACATACTTTAACAAAAGGGGCAGGTCCTTGGTGCCGACGGCCTTGGCCGATTCCACATATTCCTTTTCCCTGACCGACAATACATTGCCGTATATGAGCTTTGCAAAATCCGTCCAGCCCAGCACACCGATTACCAGTGTTACGGTCCATACGGAGGGTCCGATTACAGCCACCAGTACCAGCACCAGTATCATGGATGGGAAGGACATGAAGATGTCCGCCGCCCTCATGACGATGGTTTCCCAGATACCCTTGTAATATCCTGCAATCAGCCCCAGGGGAACCCCGATTAAAAGGCTTATGATGGCTGAAAGAAGTCCTACCAGCAGGGATACCCGTCCGCCGAATACCAGTCTTGCAAACACATCCCTTCCCGTGTCATCGGTCCCAAGGAAATGCCCCGGGCCGGGTTTGGCGCTGAAAGCCAGTATATCGGACGTATATGGGTCCAGCTTCAGTATCATTGGCAGGAATATTACCAGCAGCACTTCTAATGCAATGATGGCCACGCCAATCATGGCAAGCTTGTGGGCCGTGAATTTTTTGAGCACGTCTCGATAATACGAGTCCTTTTTCATAACTGTTGTCCCTGACATCCTCTTACCTCCTAACGGCTCTCTCTTATCTTCGGGTCAAGCAGGCTGTAGGCGATGTCGGTAAGGACATTTCCTATCAGCACGGCTGCTGCTATCACTACGGTAATTCCCATGATCATGGGATAATCCCTGGCATTGATGGACTGCACCATCAGGCTTCCAAGCCCCGGCCAGCTGAATACCTGCTCTGCCACGACTGCACCGCCGAACATGAACGGTATCATGGTGCTGAGCACGGTAACCACAGGAATCAGTGCGTTCCTGAGGCCGTGGATGATGACCACCCTTGGCTCTGTAAGGCCTTTGGCCCTTGCCGTCCTGATATAGTCCTCGCTGAATACCTCCATCATGCTGCCCCGCGTCTGCCTCAGTATACTGCCTATATTAAATATGGTCAGGACCAGACAGGGCAGGATCAGATGTTGGGCTGCCGAACCTACTGTATGTACTCCGGCATCATACATTCCTCCCATGGGCAGTACCCGAAGCTTAACTGCAAACACGTAAATCATCACAAGGCCCGTGAAGAAGGTAGGAGTGGATGCTCCCACAAAGGCAAAGCCGGATGAAGCGTAATCCCATGCAGAATAAGGCTTATACGCTGACATGATTCCAAGGGGTACTGCAATCAGAACTGATAAAACAGTGGATGAAAGGGTAAGTATCAGTGTGGGTCCCAATTTTTCCAGTACCTGTCCCAATACAGGAAGGCTGTTCCGGTATGAGATTCCCAGATTACCCTGCAGCATAGCTACAAGCCAACGGAAATACTGTATAATCGCCGGGTCATTCAACCCCATCTGCGTCTTTAAGGCTTCCATGCTCTCCTTGGTTGCCATGGGGTCAGCCATGAGCATCTCCAAAGGGCTGCCGGGAGCCATTGCAGAAATCAGATAGACAAGTACAGTTATTCCGAAAAAGGTGGGAATCGCTACCAACAGACGTTTGACTGTGTACTTAAACATGTTGTTTATCGACCTCCGTATTTCCGTGATACTTCTTAATAGTAGCTGCGTGCCTGAACTTTAAGAATATCATTGTTATATCACTGATAATATCACAAGACGACAAAATGTCAATGGTTTCGAGTATTTCTTAATAATATTTAGTCATAATGCTCATATTTTTGATGTTTTATTGTAAAAAGCGACAAAAAATTAAATAAAGCGTTAAAACTATTGACTAAATTATTTTTACATGCTTAAATAAGTACCAGTTATTCCTGCGTGCCTGGATAAAATCAGAATATCCATTGATTTTATTTAAGGAGGATTTTACAATGTCTATCAAACACAACGAACCAAAATTTACCGACCCAGCAACCATGGCCTGCCGCGGTGCCGTAGAGCACAGGGCAACCTGGATGGCCCTTCTTTATGACCAGGCCAAAAAGCAGGGCGCTGACGCCGAGAAGATGTGCCGTGAAGCAATCCGCAAGTGCGGCCACATCCACGGTGACAATATGTACAAGCCACAGTGCGAAGACCCTGAAAGCGCAGCCGATTTCGGCAAGGCGTTCTTCAGCGGACAGGGCGCAAGGAACATGGAGATTGATGTCCTGGAAGCAACCCATGACGACCTGGTTGCAGAGTTCCATCAATGTCCCCTTGTACAGGCCTGGGAGAAGCTGGGCTACGAGGGCAAGGAACTGGAGCTGCTCTGTGACATGGCCATGGATGGTGACCGCGGCATTGCCGACCAGATGGGACTGACCCTGGATATCACCAAGACCATTGCTGCAGGCGACGGATGCTGCCATCTGCATTTCCACAAATAAAACCGATCCAACAAGCCATGCTGCCATATGAAAATGGCAGCATCTTTTATTATCCGCATGATAGTGGTATCATATGGGTATCCTACCGGTAGTGTCCATACAGGATGACAGGAGGGACCGTGCCGGCAGAATGGATTTTACCGGCTGCATTCCATGCAGTACGGAAAACAGGAGGAATAACATGAACCAGAACGTGAAAGACAGATTTCTAACGTACGTAAGCTTCGACACCCAGTCCGACAGCGCCAGCACAGCGGTGCCGTCCACTGAAAAGCAGCTGAAGCTGGCTGCATACCTGGCGGACGAGTTAAAAGGACTTGGCCTTCATGATGTGGAGATGGACCAGTACGCCTGTGTCTACGCACACATCCCGGCCTCTGCCGGGTGCACCAGGCCGGGACTTGCCCTGATTGCACATATGGATACGGCCATGGACATGTCGGGAGCCAATATAAAGCCCCGTATTGTGGCCGGCTATGATGGAGGGGATATCGTCCTCAACCAGGAAAAGAATATTGTCACCAGGGTTTCCGATTATCCCAGCCTGGCACAGTTTAAGGGCCAGGACCTGATTGTCACGGACGGCACCACCCTGCTGGGCGCGGATGACAAGGCAGGGGTTGCGGAAATCATGACCCTGGCACAGTTTCTGATGGAACACCCGGAACATCCCCATCCGGGAATCAGCATCCTTTTCACCCCGGATGAGGAGATTGGCCGGGGCGCGGACCATGTGGATGTGAAGAAACTGGACGCTGCCTACGGATATACGGTGGACGGCGGAATCCTTGGGGAATTTTCCTACGAAAACTTCAATGCCGCCGGGGCGGTCGTGACGGTCCACGGCGTGACCGCGCACACCGGCTATTCCAAGGGCGTGCTTAAGAATGCCATCCTCATGGCCATGGAATACCAGAACCTGCTTCCGGTTTATGAAACCCCTGCATGCACCGAGGGACGGGAGGGTTTCTTCCACCTGGACCGCATGGAGGGATGCACGGAGACAGCCACCATGAAGTACATCATCAGGGACCACGATTACGGGCATTACATGGAACGCCAGGAATTGATGAAGGACGCTGCCCAATACCTGAACAGGAAATACGGTGAGGGAACCGTGGAAATCCAGATAACGGAAAGCTACCTGAACATGTATGAGAAGATAAAAGACCATCAGGAAATGATTGACCATGTATTCACCGCCATGGAAAAGGCCGGTGTCACGCCCATTGTGGACCCGATCCGTGGAGGCACGGACGGATCCCGCCTATCCTACATGGGGCTGCCCTGCCCCAACCTCTGTACCGGAGGACAGAACGGACATGGACGTCATGAATTTGTATCCGTACAGTCCATGGAAAAGGTGGTTGAAATCCTTAAATATCTGGTTGAGCTGTATGCTTAAGAAGTCAAAGGGAGAAAGCGGTCCGCCGCTTTCTCCCTTTATTGTACATATCTTATGTGCTGCCCTGCACCGTCCCTGCGCAGTACTTATCAGCATATCAGCAGCCCTGTGCTGTCCCTGCAACAACCCTTGTCAGCATATCAGCAGCCCCGCGCTGTCCCTGCAACAACCCTTGTCAGCATATCAGCAGCCCTGCGCTGTCCCTGCAACAACCCTTGTCAGCATATCAGCAGCTCCGTGCCGTCCTTGCAGCCAGCCTCACCTTATTAAGGTCCTGCTCAGTAGCCAGCGTACAGTCGGCGCCCAGGATCAGGCCCTTCCTGCCAAAGTCAGAGATGACCTTCCTCACTTCTGCCTCTATCCCGGCATCGCTTCCGTCCACCAGTACGCCGTGGCGGTTGGGAAGTCCTCCCATAAGGGTCTTGCCGCCAAAAAGCTCCCTGCCTTTTTCCAGGTCATAGGGCACCTCGAATACACCCCAGTTCACAACATCCGCGTAAGGGGCATAATCCCTGTATCTCTCCATGTTCAGGCCATCCTTGCAGATGTGCAGGAAGCAGTATCCGCCCGCATCCTTAATCGCCTTCATGACCTGGATTTCAAAAGGCTTGATCCATCTTGCAAATTCCTCATCGGTAAAGAAGCACTCCTCGCCGCCCAAGGAGGCGTAATAGACAGAATCCAGGCCCGCCTCTATGTAACTCCTCGCCAGGTCGCAGAGCACATCCGTGATGCGCTGCATGGCGGACAGCATCTTCTCCTCGTCCCACCGCAGGAAATCCACCTGCATCTGCCTTGCAGCAAAGTAGTTGACCCCGGCCTGCTCAATGGGATGGATGCCGGACGCGCAGATACCGTGAAGGGTTCCCATGGTAAACACATCCTTGTCACAGCCGGCCAGGATTTCTTTTGTCAGCGCCATCTGGTCCTTCATGAACCCATCTTCCATGGTCATCCGGGGAATCAGCCTGTTGTAGTCATCCGGGGTATGGATTGTCCCAAACACAGGAATCAGGTTCTCATTCATGATCTTGCATATATCCGTATCCGTGTCCCGGAAGAAATCAAGGTGGGCCTTCACACTAGCCTCCCCCCTCTTTTTATCCTCCGGGAAATGAAGGGAAAAGCCGGACGGGATCCCGTCTATGTCCTTCTGCTGGATTGCTGCGATTACTCGTTCTCTCTTGGTCATGGTTCAATCTCCTTTTCTTCTTGTTTGTCTTTGGGATGCCAGCAAACACTCTGGTATATCTGCATGCCCAGCCTATAATGATGTTTCCTTTAATATATCACTGATATTATCAGCTATCAAGGGTTTTTATTTATTTCTGCATATTCAACACATGTACGGTCTATTTTTTATGCACTATATACAAAATACAGTGAATAGGCCGCGCCTATTCACTGTACTTCTTATCCCTGCCGGCCATATTCACTTCCAGCTCGTATTTCTCACCTACAATACTCAGACGGTCCGCGCACACCGGGCGTCCGGACACATCCTAACTCAGGATGAACCTGTCAATGGCATAGGCCACGCCTTCCTCTTCATTGGACTTTGTCACAAAGTCACATACCTTCTTCACTGCCTCCTGGGCATTGGCCATGGCAATCCCCAGTCCTGCGTACTGTATCATGGAAATGTCATTGAGGCCGTCCCCGCATGCTGCAATCCCTTCCCTTTCAAGCCCCAGCAGCAGGCGCAGACGTTCCAGGGAAGAAGCCTTGTCAATATCCTTTGGCATGATTTCAAGAAAGTATGGTTCTGAGCGGTAGATGCTTAACTGGCTGCCAAAATATTCCTTCAGCTTCTCCTCAACCGTGGCAAGATACCCGCCGTCAGCTGCCACCAGGCATTTAACAACCGGGAACGTGACATATTCCAGGAAGTTCCCTACCCCCTTTACCTTCATTTTATTAATAAATGATTCTTTATCCACGTACGCGTCACGGGGATTCTCAGTAATGATTGTATCCCCCTCATATGTCATCAGCGCCACGTCCAGGCCGCGGACCTGGCTGTAAATCCCACTGATGGCCTTGTGGGGAATTGTCTTTTCATATATGGTTTTTCCTGTGGAGCAGTCCACAATCCTTCCTCCGTTATAGGACAGGATAAATCCTCCATACCGTTCCAGTTCCAGTTCCTTTGCCGTAGGCACCACCCCATAGGTGGGCCGTCCCGATGCCAGGACCACTTTTACTCCGGCTTTCTGCATGCGCAGGATTGTATGTTTTGTGTGTCCTGTTATCTCCTTCTTTTCATTGGTCAGTGTCCCGTCTATATCCAGGACCAATAGCTTGTATTTCATATCTGTTCCTTTCCCCAAAGGAATCGCCCCGCACATGATGCGGGGCGACTCCTGCTGTCCATTCAGATCCGGCGGCATTTCCCCAGATTCCTAAGATTCCTAAGATTCCTATTGATTCATAAGATTAATATTCCATCTGGCGGTAATATCTCCTGGTTGTAAGAGGATGGTTCCGCTCCTTCTCCAGGTGGCAGCTTAAGCGCTCGGTGATTGCATACATTACCATGGGTGATACAATCTTCCTGTACACTGCCTGGGTAAACGGAAGCTCTATCTCCTTGGTGTCAAATACATTGATGACCTTTGTGACCTTCTGGGAGAAGTTCAGGACACGGTCCATAAGGGGCCTTGTCTCATCTTCCCCGTAGAACAGGATCAGGCTTGTATCTTCCTCCACCAGTTCCAGGGTTCCATGGAAATACTCTGCTGCGTGGATGGATTTTGTCTTAATCCACTGCATTTCCTCCAGGATACACATTGCATAATCGTAGGCTTCCCCCCAGAGCATCCCTGCTCCGATTACCATGTGGTAATCCGTATCCTTATGCTGCGCTGCCATTGCTGCGCATCTGTCCTCGTACTGCTCCTTGGCCTTAACCAGATATGGGACAACCGCCTCATACTGGCCCAGGAACTCATCATAGTCATCAAATTCCCCTGCATTTTTCTTAAAACGGCTCAGGAGGATGATCATATAGGTATAGATGGCTTCACACAGACAGTCATCCTCTGCAAAGCTTGCAAACTTATAATCCGCATACTCACAAACCGGCGTATTGTCATTGGAAACATACACCATGGTCCTTGCCCCGGCTTCCTTACAATACTTTGCCGCTGCCACGATTTCCTTTGTATTCCCGCTTCTGGTGGAGAACACACAGACAGAATCCTTGGTGAACTTCTTATGCCCTGCTGCCATGAACTCGGCTGCAATCACGCTGTATGTATCAATATCCGACGTAGTATCCAGCCAGTACTTCATGGGCAGCGAATGTGCATAGGTTCCGCCGCATCCTATGAAGAAAATATTGGTGTAGCCCTGTGCGCAGATTTCATCCACTGCTTTCTCAATCTGTGGCCTTAAGGCGATTGCATCCCCTACCACCTTTTCATAACGTGGAACATTGAAGTTAAACATGTTTTTCTACCTCCTGTAATATGAAATAGTTCGTTATATATTGTCCTATGTCGTTATAATATAACGTATAATATATTTTGTAAAGTACTTTTTTAAGCTTTTTAGATTCCAACGCCTAAAAACCGTAAAATGCGCTCCATATCTTCCGGGCTGGATACCACCAGTTCCAGCTCATCGATATAGTCCGTGTTGAGAATGGACGCCATCGCCATATACTGGGTCAGCCTTGACTTCAGGTTAATCCGGTCACCTTCCGAAGATATAAGTTCCACCCTTCCCGTACACTGGTCAATGACATGAAAGAAACCTTCCACATCTTTTATATTCTTAAGCTTCATCCGACCGCCTCATTTCATAAAAACTGTTTTACATAGTTGAATCCTGATTCCGTGGCCTCATGGGGATTGGTACAGCAGGACGTGTCCCCGATTTCCAGGGTAATGTACCTGTCATATCCCAGCCGTTCCAGTTCGGCAATGTAAGCGCCTATGGGATGCTCCCCTGTGCCGCAGGGTACATGGCCCGCAGGGGTCCCGTCCGTCATGTGGAAATGGCATATCCGCCCCGGAAACGCCTGGAAGAACTCTGATATGCTGCTGCCGCAGGTGCGCATGGGAACCGTATCCAGGCATAACTTAAAACATGGATCCTGGATTTCCTCCATCATGCGCCTGGTGGACGCAAAGTCATTGACCAGGTTGCTCTCAAATCTGCCCAATATCTCAAAGGCCAGCGTGATTCCTGCCTTTTTTGCACGCTCCACCATGGACCACAGGCTTTCCACGGAACGTTTCCACGCATCCTCCCTGTCCTGGTCATAATCTCCCCATCCGGCGCAGCACAGCATTTTATCCGCGCCCAGTTCCGCTGTCTGTCCGATGTATTTATAGAAATACTCCAGGCTGAACTGTCTCAGTTCCTTATCAGACGATGCGATATTGTGAGGATACAGCACCTGCTCCGGGGTCAGGCAGACAATCTTAAGTCCCCTGGCTTCCACCTCTTTCCTGAGTTTACCCGCATCGCTGAGGCTTTGGATGAAATTACAGAAATGGGGAGCGCCGGCCCAAAGCTCAAACTGTTTTACACCCATCCGCTCCAGCGAATCCAGGAAGTATGTAAATGAATATCTGTTATATACCATGTTCATGGCTGCCAGTTGGTTCAGTCCTAATTTTCCCATATTTCCTCCAGATATTTATTTCAGCATATCCTTTGAATAGTAGCCGCTGTCAAAAAGCAGTTCATCGCAGTTATCTTTATCAAGGGCCTTCGGTATGACCAGGGTTGCCTTCACATCCTTTACCCCATTGTTGAATGTGGTGTAATTCTCAAGCTTTGGTTCTTCCCCTTTTACAAGGCTGTCAATCACGTCAGCCGCATTTTTTGCCAGCACGCTGATGTCCTTAAACACGGTCATGGTCTGCTCTCCGGCCAGAATGGACTTGATGGAGGCAATGTCACAGTCCTGTCCGGTGGTAATCGGAAGGGGCATGTCGGAGGAACCATAGCCAACGGATTTAAGGGAAGAGATTGCACCCAGGGCAATTCCGTCATTCTGGGTCAGGACAGCATCCACACGTTTGTCCGTATAATAGGTGCTCAGAATGGAATCCATCCTGGACTGGGCCTTGGAGCCGTCCCATTCCGGCGTGCCGCAGACTGCAAATTCAATCTGGCCGCTGGGAACCACCAGGCTGCCGTCCTCCAGATACGGCGAAAGCACATCCATGGCCCCTTTATAAAAGTAGGTAGCGTTATTGTCAGCAGGGTCGCCTGCGACAATCTCAATATTAAAAGGCCCCTTGCCTTCTGCAACGCCCAGATGGTCAACGATATACTGGGCCTGGCAGGCCCCGATTCCCTCCAGATCATCTGCGCTGTAGTAATCGATATATTCCGTGTTCAGGCACAGGGAATCATACGAAATGACCGGGATATTATTTTCATGGGCAAGCTCTATGACCTTTGTCATGGAAGAGCTGTCAAAGGGTGATATGATCAGGCCTGCCACCCCGCTGGTAATCATGTTTTCAATGGAAGAGGCCTGGATGTTGGCATCGCCTTTGCCAAACTGGACATTTACCTCATAGCCCATCTCTGTCAGGTATTTTGTCAGATATTCCTGGTCCTTCTGTGTCCTGGCCAGGTCCTGGGTTGGGAGGGATACCCCGATGACCTTCTTTTTTGAGCTGCTGCAGCCGCCCAGGGCCATTGCCGCCATGCCCAGTACCATACATGTCACCATCAGTCTTCTTACCGTCTTCTTCATCTTTTTTCCTCCTTAATTTTTACCTTTTGCTTTGGCTCTGATATCAAACGTTACTGCCAGTAAAAGAATGAAACCTTTTATTACCTGCTGCATATCCGTTCCAATCCCCAGTATGGACATACCGTTGTTAAGGACCGCCATGACCGCGGCACCTGTAATCACGCCGATGATGCTGCCGGCGCCTCCTGAGGCCGCACATCCGCCTATGTAACAGGCCGCGATGGCATCCAGCTCGTATGAGGTCCCGGCCTTGGAGGTGGCCACATTCAGGCGGCTGGTAACCACAATGCCCGCAATGGTAGCCATGAAGGAACAGTTTACATATACAAGGAACATGATGAGCTTAGTCTTTACCCCCGACAGCCTGGCTGCATCCGAGTTCCCCCCGACCGCGTACACATGACGGCCAACCGGCGTCTTATCCGCTATATATGTATAAATCAATGCAACAATAATCAATATGATCAGAATAAAGGGAATCCCACGGTACATGCCCAGTCCCATAAGGATGGCGCCCACTGCCAGCAGCACGGCTGCCAGCTTTGCCGCCATGATTCCGGTGGAAGATACCTCGAACCCGTATTTAATCCTTGCTTTCCTCCTGTTCTTCTCCGCGAGGATAATGGCTGCCGCTGCCACTGCAAACAGCAGGACGCACAGGAGATTGACACCGCCGGCTTTCATATCCGTCCCTACAAAGCCAGAAGAGAAATACTGGAAGCTTTTGCTGAAGGGCGACAGGGACTGTCCCTGCAGGATTACCATGGTCAGGCCCCGGAAGATAAGCATGCCGGCCAGCGTTACAATAAACGGCGGTATATTTAAGAACGCGATGAAACAGCCGTGGAACACGCCGATCAATAAACCGAATAACAATGTGACAACCACTGCCACAGGGGTCGGTACACTGTGTTCCACAATCATGAACCCCAGCAGCGCCCCGGAAACACCCACTACCGAACCTACCGATAAATCCACATTACCTGTCAGGACACAGAAAAACATGCCGATTGACAAAAAGATAATGTAACTGTTCTGCATGAATATATTGCTGATGTTCATGGGCTTAAAGAGCACCCCGCCTGTTACGATCCCGAAAAACAATGTGATAAGCACCAGCGCTATTATCATTCCATACTGCCTCAAATTGATGGCAGGAATCTTTTTATTATTTTTCATGACTTAACCCACCTTACTATTCTGCATGATTGCATTCATTATATTGACCTGAGCAATCTCATTTCCTTCCAGTTCACCGACCACACACCCTTCATTCATGATGTATGTGCGGTCACACATCCCAAGTATCTCCGGCATGTCGGATGAGATCAGTATGACTGACTTGCCTTGGCCGACCATCTCATTCATCACCTGGTATATCTCGTATTTCGCCCCCACGTCTATGCCACGGGTAGGTTCATCCAGGATCAGCACGTCCGAACCTGCCAGTACCCATTTGCTGAATATGACCTTCTGCTGGTTCCCGCCTGAAAGCTTGGATACATCCTGTTCCACGTTATAGCACTTGATACTCAGTTTTTCCCTGTATTCATTTGCAACCACCACCTCCTTATTGCTGTCAATGGTGCCCCTGTCCACAAAGTTCCCCAGGCTGGGCAGGGTGATGTTATTGGTAATGGACTGTCCCTGTATCATCCCATATACATGGCGGTCTTCTGATACATAGGCAATCCCGTTCCTGATGGCCTCCGGCACATTGCGGACCTGTATGGGTTTCCCATTCATCCGCAGTTCCCCCGATATATCCGTTCCGTAGCTTCTGCCGAAAACACTCATGGCCAGTTCTGTCCTGCCTGCCCCCATCAGCCCTGCAATCCCAAGCACCTCCCCCTTCCTCACATACATGTTGATGTTGTGAAGTATCTGTTTTCCTGCGATTACAGGGTCATATACATTCCAGTTCCTGATTTCCAGGCTTACATCGCCAATGGCGCTGTCCCTGGACGGGAACCGGTTGGTCAGCTCCCTGCCCACCATCCCCTTGATGATGCGGGCTTCGCTTATCTCATCCACCCCTTTGTATAGTGTCTCTATGGTTTCCCCGTCGCGGATGATGGTAATTGCATCACAGACCTTTGTGACCTCCCTCAGCTTGTGGGAAATCAGGATGGACGTAATGCCCTGTTCCTTGAATTCCTGTATCAGGTTCAGCAGGGTGTCGCTTTCCTCATCATTCAGGGCAGCCGTAGGCTCATCCAGGATAAGCAGCTTCACATTCTTTGATATGGCCTTGCAGATCTCAACCAGCTGCTGTTTCCCCACACCGATGTTCTGTATCAGGGTATCCGGGCTTTCATGGAGTCCGACGATGTGCATGAAGCGTGCTGCCTCCTGCCTGGTCCGGTTCCAGTCAATGGACACGCCCTTTTTTATCTCATTTCCAAGATAGATGTTCTCCGCAATGGAAAGGGCCGGTATAAGGGCAAGGTGCTGGTGGATGATTACGATTCCTTCTTTTTCACTGTCACCAATGGAGCGGAACCTGCATTCCCTGTCATTGTAATAAAAGTTCCCCTCATACGTCCCATGCGGATATACCCCGCTGATGATGTTCATGAGGGTGGACTTGCCTGCTCCATTTTCACCGCACAGTACGTGAATCTCCCCGCGTCTTACATTCAGCGAGACATTCTTAAGCGCCGTCACATTGCCGAACCGCTTTACGACCTTGTCAATCCTGAGTATGTAATCTTCTGGCATCCAGGTGCCTCCTTTCAATCATGCTTCACCCATTATCTCTACGTAGACCGTCCTGCTCTGGGCCCCGTCAAATTCACAGAAAAAGATTTCCTGGGCATCCCCCCGGACGATTTTCCCCTCAGATACCGGGAAAACCACGTGATTGCCCGTGAGCATGGCCCTCAGATGACCGGTTGGGTTTCCGGCCGTTGTGCCGTAGGAATGGAGCATCCTGCTGTGGGCATAGTGCCCATATTCCGGAACCAGCCTCCACATCATATCCATCATGTCGCTCTGCAGGCATTCCAGGGCCTCATTGGCAGTGATGCCTGTTGTTGTGTGGGCCGTCATCACAAGGGCCATCCCGTCCTTAATCCCAGACTGCCCCACCAGGTCCACCACCCGGTCCGTTATATTGATGAAATCATTATATTTTGTTGTATGGATTACAAACTTCTCTAACCTAACCATGCCTGTTCCCTCTCTCCCAGGAAGACCAACGCGTTGTCCTCTGTTATGAGTTCCACGGTTTCCTCCCGTAAACCAAGTCTTTTTAAAGCCGCCAGCATCCTCATCTCCTCAAACCTGGGCATATTGGAACCAAACATCACCTTGTGGCGCAGGCTGCGGTCCAGCCACCCATATCCCAGCTCCTGTTTAAACAGATACTCGTAAAATTCATAGGCGCTGTCAAAATACAGGGCCGACGTATCCGCATATACATTGGGATACTTGAGGATCATCATGGCTGTCTCCTTCACCCATGGGAATCCCATATGCGCCAGGCAGAACCGGAGCTCAGGGAAATCCAGCGCAACCTCCTCGAAGTTCAGGGGATGGGAGTACTTTGCCAATGTTCCCGGCTGCCATGTGAAGCCTGCATGGAACAGGATGGGCCTGTTATATTTCACGCAGATATCGTAAAGCCCGTACATTTTTTTATCATTGGGATAAAAGCCCTGTTTGGAAGGGTGGAGCTTCAGTCCAGACAGGTTCAGTTCCCTGAACGCATGTTCCAGCTTTTCCCCCGCATCCTCCTGTTCCGGGTCCACGGAGGCAAATCCATAGAACATCCCCTCCCCCAGCTCCACCAGATCCTTCATTTCCTCGTTGGAAATCCTGTCGCCGGACACGGTGGAGTAATCATGCGGAAGAAGGAAACACCGGTCCACCCCGGATGACTTCATCCGTTCCTTAATCCGCTCCACCTCTGCAACCCCGGTCTTATAATATGCCATATCGTTCCTGCGCCTCTCGGCCAATTCCTCATCCCCGCAGACCTCTTTTATGAACGCGGGATGATAATGTACATCGATTACCATATTGTCCTCCTTATTCCACCCCTTTATGATCCCGTATGAACCTATCCACTTCTTCCCTGTACAACGCACCTTCCATAGGTCCTACATGCATGGCCTGGAGCGCGCCAGCCGCATTGGCCAGCGTACCCGCATCCCGGATGCATTGTCCCTCCACAAGACCTGTAATGAACCCGGCGCAGAATGAATCCCCGCATCCCGTTGGATCCTTCTCCTCTATGTGGAATGCCGGGATATGGCATACGCCTTCCGCTGTATAGACATCACAGCCCCCGCTGCCTCTTTTCAGCACCACGGTCTTCCCCTTGGCTGCCAGTCCTTTACATGCCTCCTCGTCCGTATCCGTGCCCATCATCTGCATGGCTTCCCCTTCACTGGGCAGGATAAGGTCGGCCCTGGCTATGAACGGCTCCATGATATCCATGATGCCCGGCTGGTCATCCACGAAATTAGGGTCAAGACATACCCTGCTTTCGTCCGGTATTGCCTCCAGCAGCCTGAGCATTGCCTTTCGCCTGACCCCGTCGGATGCTATGCTGAGCACTTCCCCGCTGAAGTGTATCCACCTTGCCTCCTTCACGGCCTCAAGACAGATGTCGCTTTCATTAAAATCAGAAAATGCAGTGTGCTCCATCACATTCAGGTATTCCCGTTTCCCATCCTTCCCGTATCTTACAAAAACAATTGCCGTGGATGCCCCTTCCACCCTCCTCACATATGAAAGGTCAATCCCATCCTGCCTCAGGCGGTTTAACACCACGTCTGAAAATGCATCCGTACCCGCGGTTCCCAAAAAGCAGCACTTCAAACCCAGCCTGGACGCAACATCTAAAACAATACATGTATCCCCGCTTGGATAAGGGCCGGTAAAATCAGCTGGCTCTTCAAAGGTTACCCCTCTCTCCTTCCGCATGATTTCTACAATGGGAAATCCGGCTGTTAACAAATCATACTTCATTGCTCCACCTCCAACATTGTTTATTGTCCTCATATGTCATAATACATTCTAATACACTATTTGTCAATATATAATATAAAATTAAAATATCTTTTTATTTTATAGCACTTTTTACTATGTTGTTTTATATTGTATTAATACATATCTTAATACAATACAGGAGGAGGTGCCTTGTTTACGCCGTATCATCTTGCCAAAAGCTGATTTATGTTGTATTATAATGTATTAAGAAAGGATTTTTGCCAAAGACTATTTTGGTATGATTAAGGTGAAGCATATGTTTAATTTCGATTCAAACAGCATTGACCCCACCAGCATGATTCCTCTGTACAAGCAGGTCGCCAATGTGATAACCGAAGAGATTAACATGGGAAACATAGCCGCTGGAGAAAAACTCCCCTCCGAACTCCTGCTCATGAAGGTCTTCAATGTCAGCAGGGTAACCGTCCGGGGGGCTATCCTGGAATTGGTGTCGGACGGGCTTTTAGTCCGCAGTCAGGGGAAGGGAACCTTCGTGGCACCAAAGAAAAAGCTTCAGTCGGCCAATGATACCACAGGACTTACCGAGTCCTGCAGGCGCCTGGGCAAGGAACTGCACTCCCAGGTACTCTCTGCCGGTTACTCCTATGCGACAAAAGCTGAATGTGATTTCCTGAAAATTGATGAAAGTGAACAGATTATAGAAGTGGTACGCTTGAGATTTATTGACAGACGCCCAACGGTGATTGAGACATCCCACTTTTTAAAGAAATATGATTTCCTCCTGCATGAGAATCTGGAAGGTTCCATCTTTGAATGTTTTAACAACCATGGAATATCCGTACATACCAGCCAAAGGACGCTGGAGATATCCACCTCCACCGCCTATGAGGCAGAACTGCTGGAAACCAGACGCGGCTCCTCCCTGCTGCTGTTCAGGGATTTCCAGTCAGGCGGGTTTGATACCCCTCTGTTTGTGGCAAAACAGCTGTATAATACGCAGGATATGGTTTTTTACTTATAGGGTGGCTGGTCCGGTCCCCTATGAAGATAAAAAGAAGGTCAAAAAAAGGACTTCATACATCCCTGCATGAAGTCCTCTGAATCTGCTGTTAATATAAATTAATCACAGGTATATGGCATAAGGGCGATATGACGTGCACGCTTAATAGCTACGGTCAGTGCCCTCTGATGCTTTGCACAGTTGCCGGTGATACGGCGGGGAAGGATTTTACCTCTCTCGGATACGTATCTCTTTAACTTGTTAACATCCTTGTAATCAATTGTGCCGTTCTTATCGCCACAGAATACACAAACTTTTTTTCTTCTGCGCATTCCGCCTGGTCTTCTCATCTTAGCGCCATCTGGTCTATCTGTTTTATTAAATGCCATTGGTGTTGTCCTCCTTTATTATTCAACCATGGAACATCCTAGTTAAATGGAAGCCCTTCGTCCTCCACTCCATCCGGAATGTTCATAAACCCATCACCAATCGCACTGGTAGGAGCCGGTCTCTGAGATGGTGCTGACTGCCCATAGCCGCCGCCCATGTCAGATGCTGCGCCCTTACTGTCTGCGAATTCCTGGTCATCAAGGATGACCTCGGTGGTGTATACTTTCTGACCTTCTTTATTCACATAGCTTCCTGTCTGAAGTCTGCCGGATACAAGCACACGCATGCCCTGACGGAAATACTTCTCCGCAAATTCCCCAGCACGGTCAAATGCCACGCAGTTGATGAAATCCGCTGTCTGCTCCCCGCCATCCTGGCCTCTGCGTCCTCTTCTGTCTACAGCAAGGGTATACCTGGCAATAGCCATGGAACGCTCTCCCTGTGAATATCTGACTTCCGGGTCTCTTGTTAATCTTCCCATTAGGATCACTCTGTTCATACGGTCACTCTTCCTTTTTCTTCCCCGCAAAAGCGGGTTGGGTATATCTTATGCGTCTACCCTAACGCATAAGTATCTAATCACTGGTTCCATAATACGAATGTGTGCTTCAACTTCATTCGGGCATACAGAATCGGACTCAAACTGGATGAAGTAGTAGAAAGCTTCATGCATCTTCTGGATCTCATATGCAAGTCTCTTCTTACCCCATTCATCTACGTTGGTCACGGTGCCACCGAAACGTGTGATGTAACCTTTCACCTTTTCCAGTGCTGCTGCACGCTGATCGTCTTCAAGCTTCACATTCAGAACAACGGTTAATTCATACTTGTTCATCTTGCTTTACCTCCTTGTGGTCTCTGGCCCCTGCTTTCAGTAACAGGAGCAAGGATATGATATGTCACGGAGTATTATTTTACCAAACTCTTGGGACAAATGCAAGGAGTTTTTTTGTTTTTCTTCAACTTTTTCTTCAATCCTCGTTTGTAAAATATCCGATTCGTATCCGATTGGATATCCGGTTTTGCCATACGTTCATACGGTTTTCTTAGTCAGTCCCCTGGTGTTCTTCTCCACCAGCCTGCGGGCAACCATGATCTGGTGTCCGCAGCCCATGCATTTCAGACGGAAATCCGCGCCCACACGGAGGATTTCCCATTCACTGCTGCCGCACGGATGGGGCTTTTTTAACTTTACAACATCTCCCACTTCGTAATTCAGCTTTTCCATTGTCTCACTTCTCCGGCTTCCATATTTATTATTTTATCTGTATACCGGCTAAAATCTGCTCAATACGTGCCAGTTCCTCCTGCCCAAATACCGTATTCTTTAAGGCTGCCACATTATCCTCTAACTGGCGGCAGCTGCTTGCCCCCACCAGTACGCTTGTTACCTCAGGACGCCGAAGGATCCAGGCCAGCGCCATCTGGGCCAGGGTCTGGTTCCTTTCCTTTGCGATGCAGTCCAGTTCCCGGATTCCCGCCAGCTTCTCCTCTGTCAGGTAATTCCCGCTTATGCTGGTGCCTTCCCTGGAGGCCCTGGAACCCTGTGGAATACCGTGCAGGTACTTATTGGTCAGCGCGCCCTGGGCCAGGGGGCTGAAGCAGATGCATCCTACCCCTTCCCGGTCCAAAAGCCCAAGAAGCCCGTCTTCCACCCACCGGTCCAGCATGTTGTAACGTGGCTGGTGCAGCAGGCATGGGGTGTGGTTGTCACGCAGGATCTTGATTGCCTTCTCCGCTTCCTCCTTTTTATAATTGGAAATGCCTACATACAAAGCCTTTCCCTGCCTGACCGCATCAGACAGCGCGCCCATGGTTTCCTCCAGAGGCGTCTCCGGATCTGGGCGGTGATGGTAAAATACATCCACATAATCAAGCCCCATCCGCTTTAAACTGGAATCCAGACTTGCCATCAGATATTTCCTGGAACCCCAATCCCCATAAGGTCCTGGCAGGAAATCATAACCTGCCTTGGTGGAAATGAACATCTCATCCCTGTACCGGCCCAGGTCCGACTTCAGGATAGCGCCGAAATTCTCCTCCGCCATCCCATTGGCCGGATGACCGTAATTATTCGCCAGGTCAAAATGCGTGATGCCCATATCAAATGCCCTGAACAGGATTTCCTTCTGTTCATCCAATGGTTTTTCCAGCCCAAAATTCTGCCACAGCCCCAGGGATATCCTGGGGAGAAGTACCCCGCTTCTTCCGCTGCGCTTATATTCCATGGCCTCATATCTGTTTTCTGCTGCCTTATACATATGTATACTTCCTTTCCCTTTTTTCTTTTCCCGATTTATTCCCTACATAAAACCAAAAAAGATTGTCACGCTGCCCCCAATCCTTTTTAACCGTCCACCCCTGTCACGGTTCCCAGCACTTCCCCAATCCGGTCACTGATGACCAGATCCGCCTGGGAGTCACGGGAAGTAGCGCCTTTGTTAATCAGTACCAGTTTATTTCCGCGGTAATAATCAATCAGCCCGGCCGCCGGATACACAACCAGTGATGTGCCGCCGATAATAAGCACATCGGCATTCCGGATGTATGTTACAGCCTTCTGTAAGGTCCGGTTGTCCAGTCCTTCCTCATACAGCACCACATCCGGCTTAATGACACCTCCGCAGCTGCAGTGGGGTACGCCGTCACACTTCACCACATAATCCAAATCATAAAACTCCCCGCATCTTGTGCAGTAATTCCTATGTACGGAGCCGTGAAGCTCCAGGACCTCCCGGCTTCCCGCCATCTGGTGAAGTCCGTCAATATTCTGCGTGATCACAGCCTTAAGCTTCCCCTGCCCCTCCAGATGCGCCAGGGCCTTATGGGCCGCATTGGGCCTGGCATCCGTAAACAGCATCCTGTCTTTATAGAAACGGAAAAATTCCTCGGGATACCTGACATAGAAGCTGTGGCTGATGATAGTCTCAGGCGGATACTTATACTGTTGGTTATAAAGCCCGTCCACGCTTCTGAAGTCAGGGATACCGCTTTCCGTTGACACCCCTGCGCCTCCGAAAAATACGATATTGCTGCTGCCATCAATCCAATCCTTAAGCTGCTGCCATTTTTCATCCATAACTTACTTCCCCCTCCTTATGCTATGATAAAAGCTTATGCCATCATACAAGCTTATGCTATACAACCTCATCCAGGAAAACGCCTTTCAGCGGCTGTACATACCGCCACCAGTAAGGAATCTCCCCGCTATCCGCCTCCATGATTTCATCCAGCGGACGGTATCCCAACAGCCAGGCCGTCATTTGCTCAACCGTAAGTTCCAGAACCTCTGTGGATACCAGTGCATCACTGCCGCCTTCCGCAATCCCAAAGCCTTCCACGGTCCCAATTCCCCCTATCCGCTCAAGCCTGGAACCATCCGTCCCCAGCCTCCACCGCCAAAGTCCGTGATTGCCATCCACCAGGCGGTCCCTGATTCTTATCATAACCTCCATCCTGGGGCAGGGACAATCTTCATTCACGGAAATGACTTCCGCCATAGCCGCCACATCCGTAATACGGGCCATGATTGCAGGTCTAGCAGCCGGAAGGTCCTCCGGCGCCTGAATCCACTCATCCCTGTCACAATAGAGGAACCTCTGTTCCTGCTTTTCTTTACCCCAGACCGCCTTCAGGGCAGCCAGTTCCCCCTGCCCGTCCAGGTATCCATATACCTGTCCGTCTTCACTGTCAAGCTCTGCCTGAAGCATCTGAAGATATGCGCTGTCACGCTCTGCATATACCTGGAAACGCCCCCCAAGCCAACGGTTCATCCAGTCAGCCAGATCCATCCTGCCTGGTGCCGGACTTTCTTTATATGCCGCACACCTACATGCTGTCCCTATATATGCTATCTCCTCCGCAGCTATATCTGCCTCTTCTGTCTGTGTCTCCTCCGCAGCTACATCTGGTGCCTTTGCCTGCATCTCCACCATAGCTACACCCGAGGCCTCTGTCTGCACCTCCGCCGCAGCCACATATGCCTCCTCTTCCCCGGCCTCATCCTCCGCCTCATCCAGCCGCAGCCCAATGGCCTGCACTCCTGCCGCCGCATCCTCCCGCAGCGTCCACACCGGCTGGTCAAAGACATATACAAACCCAAAGGGCCTGTAAATATCCGGGGAAGCCGGCATCAGGTAGCAGAAGGGCGTATGCGCCTCATGCATGTCCTGAAGCATTGTCACCAGAACATCCCTCATATGGCCCTGATGGCGGCTGTCTGAAGCGGTTGCCACACCCACGATATAGGGCAGGACATACATCCTGTCCCTGACCCTTACCTTATAAGGGTTCAGGTGCGCCATGGTCAGCATTTTCCCGCCTTCATCCTCCTTGACAATCACCTGGCTGTCCAAAATCTTCTTCCCAAAATAGTAATCCAAAAACGCCTCTGAGTCCTCAGGAAAAGCTTCCTTCCACAGCGGGATGCATTTTCCATACTCATCTCTGTTCAAATAACGGATCATCGTTTCCTCACCATATATTTTCTTGCAAATCCAATGGGATTGTAACTCATCTTAGCCTTCCTGAGCCCTTCCATCCCCACATCATCCTCACGGTTCACCAGGGCCACATCCGGGAACTCATTGACCAGGAACTGCTGGTTAATGAACTGGTACAGGCCCTTGATATCCGGATTTGCCTTCTCAATATGGATGACCGCCATATTCTCCCGTTCATTCAGGCTTCCAATGGTAAATGCCTCCATCTGTCCGTCCACATACACAGCCGCCATGCGCACGCACAGACTGGAGCAGTTCTTCAGTATCTCATGGATACCCGCCACCTCATATTCCAGTGAATCTTCCAGGGCATCGGCATCCGCCTTCTTCTGCCTCCAGCGCTCCATGAACTCCCAGACCTCATGCCTGTCCGAACAGCAGAGCCTTCTATACTCATACCGCCCCTCATACTCCCTCATAAAGGCATTCAGATGGTTCTTTTTCTTATGGAGTTTCTTCCCTGACAGGGTGCGCATGGCCTCCCCGTCATACAGGTAATCCTTTAAATCCACCTGCTCCTCCACCTCATACTCCTTCGGGTCCAGCCCCAGATACTGCACCGCCTCCTCATCAGCCAATGCAATAAAAAACGGCTTATGGAGCACTTCCGCGAAATACTCCTCCAGCTGGTGGAAAAAATAGGGCAGGTCTTCCTCCCTGCACATGGGCATGGCAGTGGAAACCTGTCCATCCCTCTCCATCAGCCACAAAGCCGCCCTGTCCTCACTGACCGTACATTCCACATGATAATAATCCTTCCATAAAAAACAATCCAAAAACACACTGTCACATGCTCTATTAGGCCTCAGGCCATAAAAAGGCTTCAGCCTTTCTATATCCCCAGCCACCACGGGCTTAAAATCAAGCTTCATAAAATTACCTCTCTTTATTCGTACGACTGTTGTTAGTATACCATAATTTCCAATACTAAAACAGTTTTTTTAAGATTGGCATGATTCAGCTTTCAAACTTAAGCAACCACAAAAAGTCCCCATCGCCTCCTTAATTTCAAACCATCCGCTCCTGCGCTCCCCTATAAGTAAGTATCTATCTTTAATGTGTGTACTTGTTAACCGTTTCTGCGTCAACTATAATATCCAGTAAAGGAAACGTTCATAGAAACACCCAAATCAATACCAAAACAATACGGAGGTACAATTCATGAAAAAAGAGCTTGCGGTAAATCCCTATTTATTCCCGATGCCGGTACTTATGATAGCCACCTATGGTGACGACGGCAAGGTAGACGTGATGAACATGGCGTGGGGAGGTATCTGCGCTGAAGATATGGTCTCACTCAATATCAGCGAGGACCATAAAACATCCGCGAACATCAAGAAAACAAACGCTTTTACACTGAGCATTGCGGACGTGGACCATCTGGAAGCAGCCGATTTCTTCGGCATTGCCACCGGCAACAAAATGGAGGACAAATTTGAGCGCAGCGGCCTCACTGCGGTGAAAAGCCAAAAAGTCAACGCGCCCATCATCGACGAATTTCCCCTAACCCTTGAATGTGAGGTAGTCGAATATAAAAATGAAGCCTACGGCTTCCACGTCATAGGCAGGATTGTCGGCGTACTGGCGGAAGCGCATGTACTCAATGAAAAAGGCAATGTTGACCCCAAAAAGCTGAACGCATTCGTATTTGACCAATTTCAAAATGGCTACTATGCCATCGGCGAAAAAGTCGGCCAGGCCTGGAACAGCGGCGCCGGACTCATGAAAAAAAAACTAAACGCATGACCCCATCTCCCCCCAACCCACTTCCCCTTTTGCACATGCAGCGGTTGGAATACGCAGTCCGTGAAGAGGGTCAGGGCGGGCGGCGGCAGGCCACGCGCATAGGGGCGGAGGCCTCAGGTTCCTGGGTCCGGGCAGCAGAAAAGATGGGGGTGGATTCTTGCATCAAAGCAAGAATCCAAGGAGCTCTGAACGGAGAAAGCTCATCAGAGTTTCTCCGTGAATAGCACCGGTCCCCCATCTTTTCTGTTGTCCGGGCCCTGGAAACTGCGGCCTCCGGCCCTCAGCGCGTGGTCTGCCGCCGCCCGCCCTGACCCTCTTCACGGACGTAGCCCCCACACCCCTTCATCTGCCCCTTCAATCCTGCGCAATCTCCTTCACCAACAGCAGCCTCTGCCCCTGCTTCACCTGCTCATCCGCCAGTTCATTGGTAGATATGATGGTGCCGATGGTGGTATGGAACTTTTTCGCAATGGTCCAAAGCGTATCGTCCGGCTGGACAATATATCCCACGATTCCAGGCAGTTCCTGAAGCTTCTGCAGATCCATGGGATTGACGGCCGCACCGGTAATCACCGGCTCGCATACCGGCTGCAGGACCAGGAAATCCAGGGCAACCACTGCCTTTACCTCCACCATGTCGCCGCCCATCATGACCGCGCTCAGCTGCTCCAACCCTGCATCCAGCTGGTATACGCTGTCCTCACGGATCCCCCTGGCTTCTGCGGTGCAGTGGAACGGCACCTGCTCCACGGATGACTGTACAGGCGAGGTGTCATCGCTGGTAAGATATAACAGAGTCACCTCCAGGACGCCGTCTATCTGCAGGCAGTCCTCCCCCACCTCCACGTCATCCAGCTTGATGGTCCCTTCGTTGTGGCAGATCTGGAGGATACGCTCGGCCTGGGGCAGTTTCAGCTTTTCCGCCACCTTGGACTTGCACACATTCCTGGTCAGTATCTGGTCAAAACAGGCCTCTGTCTGGGTCAGTTCAATCTCACGGTTGTTGGAATACATGTCGCTTAACAGCTCCACCTGCTCTTCCTCGTACAGCTTGATATCCAGTTCCAGGACAGCATCCACGTCCATTTCCCGCATTTCCCCGTCATAGTCGGGCTTGGCTTCCATATCCTTGTGGGCCAGGCGCACGGTTACCATGGGAATCTGCTCCTCCTTCACATCGCCCATCTCCATGTCGCCTGAGAATGGCAGGGTCTCCTCCATCCACTGCATGGGCATGTTTTCATCCTCCGCGCTGTAGATGACAAATACGCTCAGTTCACCGTCCAGATGCAGACGGCCGTCCAGCGGTTTTACGGTTATGTCCCGAAGCTTCATTTCACGCCACAGAAGCTGGCCGATATTAGGCTTTCCGCCTGTAAGGCTCAGTTCTTCCTTGATGCGGTATGTATCCTTGCGCCTTACGGCAATAGCTGCCGCGGTGGCTGTCCGTTTCAGTGTTTCCACCTGTACCTGTCCCGATGCATCTGTGTCCGACAGACCGGCCCCGGCGCTGCGGCTTCCGCTTTCCATGTCCACATCCACTGCGGCTTCCACATCCCTCAAAGTCTCCACCCGCACCTGAAGCGTGATGATGGCCTGGACCCCCAGCTTCCTGGAGTTAATCATATCCGTATTCAGGTCCTCCAGCATCCAGTTAAGGCCCACGTAGTCCTTTTCCTCCAGTCCGGGGACATTGACCACTTCCTCAAACGGGATGTTGCCGCCCAGGGTCTGGAGTCCGCCCGCTTCCCTGCGGTACAGTACTTGGAACTCCAGCTTGCCCTTTACCGCCACCTTATCTCCCTGGTTCTTCACTGTCTCAATCTGGATCTCACCGGTGTCTAACATCACCTGTTCCATATCGTCCATGGTGTCCGGCACAATAAAGTCATCATCCAGTGTAATCTGTGTGGTAACATTTCCCTTCCATTGGTTCATATGTATCTGTTTCTTTATTAATTCCATAAAAACACCTGCCATCTCTCCAGAACGTATCTGAACATTGTTTTCTGCCAGCCGGGCGTGAATGGTGTTCAGATACGCTCCGGTCTTTTAGAAAAATCTATGCGGACAGCAGGTGGTTTATGCTTTATATCTTATCTTTCATCGTATTTGTCCATAAAATGATGGCGCGCGCCCTTTTGCACATATCCAAGGCAGGCGTCCAGATTGATGTTCTCCACGCTTTTCATGATGTTGGCGTCGATGAACGGGCTGTTCTTCCTGAGGGAGCGGATTAATTCCTTCATCTCCTGGCGCTTGGAGGTATGGACGATATCCGCCGCATCCCCCGTAATCCCCCTGGCCGCCTGTTCCCTTGCAACCTGCTCCGTGAACCGGCAGGCACATTGGAGGAAATGCAGTCCATTGTAGTCTTTCCAGTCCAGGATATCCTCTTCCTTAACAAAATAAAGGGGACGGATCAGTTCCATTCCCTCGAAGTTGGTGCTGTGGAGTTTAGGCATCATGGTGTTGATCTGTCCCCCGTAGAGGATGCCCATGAGTATGGTCTCTATCACATCATCAAAATGATGGCCCAGCGCGATCTTATTGCACCCCAGCTCCCTGGCATGGGCGTACAGGTACCCCCGCCGCATGCGGGCGCAGAGGTAACAGGGCGACTGGTCCACATCCACCACGATATCAAAGATATCTGAATCAAAGATGCGGACCGGTATATTCATAAGGGCTGCATTATCCTCAATCAGCTTCCGGTTGTCAGGGTGATAGCCCGGGTCCATGACAATGAACTCCAGCCCAAACTCCGTGCCGCTCTGGCGTTTTAACTGCTGGAGGCACTTGGCTAACAGCATGGAATCCTTGCCGCCTGAGATACAGACAGCCACCTTATCGCCGTCCTGGATCATCTTATATTCCTGAAGCCCCCTGACAAAGGGGCGCCAGATTTCCTTGCGGAACTGCTTGATGATGCTCCGCTCTATATTCACATATGGTGCTTCATTCTTCATGACTGGTATGGTTTCTCCCGTGTGTCTTTATTCTGTATTCCCTGCCCTGCGTCTTCCTGGGAAGGAACCTCTGTCCCCCTGGCCGCCAGCGCCTGCTTCAGGTACTCAATCTCCTGTTCCATCTGCTCCATCCGGCTTCTCATATCCTCGTATTCTTCCAGCGTCAGGCTTCTCTTATTCTTCGGTATGGTGACGCCGTCCTTTTTTACCGGACGGGCCGGTATCCCCACTGCGGTCACATTGTCCTCCAGAGGTTTTAAGAGCACTGCGTTGGCGGCAATGGAACAGTTATCCCCCACCTCAAATGCCCCCAGAATCTTGGCTCCGGCCCCCACCATGACATTGCTGCCAAGGGTTGGATGGCGCTTCCCCTTCTTCGTGCCCACGCCGCCCAGGGTGACTCCCTGGTAAATCGTACAGTTATCCCCCACCACCGCGGTCTCACCGATGACCACGCCGGTTCCATGGTCAATGAGGATCCCATGGCCCAGCTGGGCGCCCGGATGTATCTCTATCAAAGTAAAAAACCGTGCTATCTGTGAAATAAGCCTGGCTATGAAAAACATCTTATGCTGATAAAACCAATGGGCAAACCTGTGCCATATGAGGGCATGGACCCCCTGGTAAAGCAGGAACACCTCCAGTGCGTTGCGGGCAGCGGGATCGCGTTCCTGTACGGCCTTAATGTCAAGCCAAATGTCTTTGAATATCATAGTATACTCCACCCTCTCTTTAACAAATTAAAACATTGCTGCTGTGACACGACATTTACCGAAAAACATAAATATCGTATAGTATAGCATATGATATTCAATTTAAAAAGGATTTTTTACTGGAATACGACAGGATTCTCCAAATACTCCGTCTTGATTACAATATATGGGAAAGACTGCTCCGTGCCTGCATTTTCCCCCTTCTCAGGCCCCTTTAACTCCGTGTTGATTACAATGGAGTTGTCGGTAAGGTAAAGGTCGTTTACGCTGATGCTGTACCCGCCCGTGGGCTGTACCCCGTACCCCACTGCAATGTACAGGTTCTGCTCATCGCTGTATGTAAGCTTGAAGGGCTGCTGCTGTTTCTCAGCAATCAGTTTCTTAAGTTCATCCGGCACATCCAGGTCCCCGGCCACCGTAAAATCCAGGTCCCGGACCTTATCCCCGTCATCCTTTGAAGCGGAACAGCCTGCCAGCCACAGCGACGCGGCAATGACCATCAGCAGTCCCAGGTACATTTTCCCTTTGATAAATGCCTTCATGTTAATAAAACCTCCCGGAATATATGATACAATTACTATCAATATATTCCGGAAGGTCCTGATTATTCTTGATTCATCCCAGAGTGTGCCTGAAAATGCTTAAGCTTCCCTATATACAATCTTCCCTTATACAATCTTCCTGATCCAGCCCTCCGGCGCTTCGATGGTGCCCATCTGGATACCGGTAAGGGTTTCATACAGCTTCCTGGTAACAGGTCCCATCTCATCCATGCCGCTGGGGAAGCAGATTTCCTTTCCATGGTCAACGATCTTGCCCACCGGGGAAATGACGGCAGCGGTGCCGCACAGGCCGCACTCTGCAAAATCAGCCAGCTCAGCCAGCTTCACAGGCCGCTCCGTCACCTTAAGTCCCAGGTAATGCTGGGCAACATGGATCAGGGAACGCCTGGTAATGGAAGGAAGGATGGAGTCAGACTTAGGCGTGACCACCTCCCCGTCCCTGGTAACGAACAGGAAATTCGCGCCGCCTGTCTCTTCCACATAAGTCCTGGTACCCGGGTCTAGGAACACATTCTCATCATAACCGGCTGCATGGGCGGTGACAGAGGCATACAGGCTCATGGCGTAGTTAAGCCCGGCCTTCACATGGCCTGTTCCATGAGGCGCCGCACGGTCAAAGTCGCTGACGCACAAGGTCAGGGGCTTTGCGCCGCCCTTAAAATACGGGCCTACCGGGGTCACGAACAGGCGGAACTGATATTCATCCGACGGCTTGACGCCGATAACCGGACCTGAAGCAAACATATACGGCCTTAAATACAGGGTTGCGCCGCTGCCAAAGGGGGGTACCCAGGCCGCATTGGCCTTAACC